>SKDZ01000002.1_pt1 | contig 299648 bp, 304 predicted proteins | sample 4826551 | NCBI WGS metagenome assembly SKDZ01 (sample SAMN11008822, study PRJNA524170) | human gut metagenome | biome: Human fecal sample; material: Feces; isolation source: fecal sample from pouch patient p12, p15 | host: Homo sapiens | place: Israel: Tel-Aviv | collected 2016-02-02 | reverse complement strand
TGACAGTTGGTATACAAGAAGTTAACTTCTCGCATATAGTCATTCTACTTTATTCAGTTTTCAAAGGTCTATCGCTCTCGTAAGAGATACGCTCTCTCGCGACAACTATTATATTCTATCAAACTCAATTTGTTCTGTCAAGAATAAACTGTGATTTTTCTCCCTTTTTTTTACACTCGTTCGGAAAACCCCGCCGTTGTCACGTTTCATCACTTATTTTTTTTGTGTTTTATTCTCGTTTTTGTCATTTTGTGGTATTATTAGCTCATGGAAGAAAAAATTTATCTACTAAATATAGAAGATATTAGTAAAAATCCTTATCAACCCCGCAAACATTTTGATCACGATAAGTTAAAAGAGTTATCACATTCTATAGAAGTTAATGGTGTTCTTCAACCCATTATTGTTCGTAAGAGTAATCTTTTTGGCTATGAACTTCTAGCAGGAGAACGGCGTTTGCGTGCATCAAAACTGGCGAAGCTGGATAAGATACCAGCGATTATTCGTTCTTATTCTGATAAGGATATGATGGTGCTCTCTATTTTAGAAAATTTGCAGCGTGATGACATGAGTCCATTAGACGAAGCTGAAAGCATCAAAAAAATTTTAGAAAAAAGCTCATTGACTCATGATGAAGTTGCTCAACATCTCGGAAAATCTCGTTCCTATATTTCAAATCTCTTGAGAATTTTAAAGCTTCCTCAAGAAATACTTCATCTATTAGAAGAGAAAAAAATTAGTTTAGCTCACGCCCGGACACTTCTTGCTGAAGAAAATAAAGAAAAACAAGTTTCCTTAGCTCATAAAGTCATTCAGGAAAAACTTAATGTGCGACAACTTGAAGATATCATTTACCAAAAAGTTGCCACTAAAAAAACGAATAATAAAAAAAGCATTTATATAGAAGAAAAGGAAAAAGAAATTGCAAGATGTTTAGGTGTAAGTAATAAAATTTCATATAATGAAAAGCACCAAAATGGAAAACTAGAGTTGCATTTTGACAGTTTAGAAAAACTCGAAGAACTCTTGAATAAACTCACAAAAAATCCACAGTGAATTCACTGTGGATTTTTTATCCCAAGATTTATTCACAAAAATTTTGTTTTCCTTTTTTGTGGAAAAGTTTAGAAACGCTTGTTATAGCCTTTGCCTCCTGTGGAAAACTTTTTATCCTTCCAAATTATCCACATTTTCGGGGATAGTTATCCACTTCTGTGGAAAAATCGTATTTTTTTTCAACAGCGGTGGATAAATAGTTATCAACATGATATAATAGGTTCTACTTAATTTTAATATATTAGAGGAAAAATATGGCTCTCCAAAAAGAAAAAAAAGAATTTTGGACGAGAGTAAAAGAATTAGCGAAAAAAAATATCAAGCCGCAGTCTTATGATTTCTTCATTGAGCCTGCCCAACTGTTAGAAATTGAAAATGATGTAGCAACCATTATCGTGGGGGCGAAGTTTCATAAAGATTTTTGGCGGAGTCAGGAAGGACTAATCAGTACAGCTGGGTTTGAAATTTTTGATCGACCAATTCGTTTCAATTTACTTTCAGAAGAAGAAGTTTCAGAAAAAATTGAACAAGAAATCAATGAACAAGATGGCTTTGATGAAGCACCTGCTCTAGCAACTCCAGACTTCACGCGCTTGAATCCAAAGTACATTTTTGATAATTACATCCAAGGTGAAGGTAATAAATGGGCAAAAGCTGCTGCTTTTGCTGTTGCCGATAAACCAGGGGATGTTTATAATCCTCTCTTCATTTATGGAGGTTCTGGACTTGGCAAGACACATTTGATGCATGCGATTGGCAACGAAATCTTGAAAGATAATCCGCATTCTAAGGTTAAATATGTCTCTGCAGAAACTTTTGTCAATGACTATGTCAATGCAACACGTAAAGGACAGATGGCAAAATTTGAAGAAACATATCGAAACTTAGATATACTTCTTCTTGATGACGTCCAGTTCTTTAGTGATAAAGAAGGTACCCAAAACGAGTTTTTCAATACTTTTAATACTCTTCATGATCGTGGTGCTCAAATCGTTCTCACTTCGGACCGTATACCACAAGAACTCAATAAACTTGAAGAGCGTTTAGTGACTCGTTTTTCATGGGGATTAACGACAGACATCACAGCACCTGACTATGAAACACGTATGGCCATTCTCCAGACAAAGTCTGAGAGCAGTAATTTAGAGTTCCCTCAAGAAACTCTTAGTTATATCGCTGGCCAAATTGACTCAAATGTCCGTGAACTTGAAGGTGCACTTAATCGTGTAGAGTTTGTTGCGAAAACAAACAACCAAACGGTAGTCAATATTGATACCGCCAGTGAAGCTCTGCGTTCTCTTAAAAGTAATACGCAGCAACCTTTATCAAATTTGACAGTCAAAAAAATACAAGATGAGGTTGCAAAATACTATCATGTGTCAACAGCTGATCTTATTGGGCCTAAACGACCAAAAGAAATTGCATTTCCAAGACAAATTGCAATGTATTTAATTCGTGAATTGTTGGCACTCAGTCTTCCAGCTATTGGCAATGAGTTTGGTGGACGCGATCATACTACTGTCATGTATGCGCACAAGCAAATAACAGAAAAAATGAAAAATGACATCGATGTTCAAAAAGACATTGACGCCATCAAGCGACTGTTTCAATAAAAAGTGACCTGTGGAAAACTTCAAAAGATTTCCTTGAGTTATCCTCTACTTATACACAGTGGAAAACTTAGAAAAGTTCATGTTTTCGCGCTTATCCCCATACTCACAAGACCTACTACTATTACTAATATATTTATATAAATAAATAAAGAAAAGGACTATCATGATAAAATTTTCAATTAACAAAGTAGCTTTTCAAAATGCACTAAAGATTACTAAACAAGCGATTGGTTCAAAAGTTACTATTCCTGCTTTAACCAAATTAAAAATTACAGTCAGTGCAGAAGGAATTACACTAACAGGATCCAATGGTCAAATTTCGATTGAGAACTTTTTACCTGCCAGTGATAAAGATGCTGGAATGAATATCTCTGGTACTGGTAGTATCTTATTGGAAGCTTCATTCTTTGAAAGTGTAGTTAGCCAAATGCCAGAACTTACTTTAGAATTTGAAGAATTAGAACAAAAACAAGTACTACTCACTTCTGGAAAGTCAGAAATTACTTTAAAAGGTCAGGATGCCGAAATTTATCCACGTATTCAAGAAATTTCACAAGAAAATCCTCTTAAAATTAATGTTGGTTTTTTGAAAGAAATTTTTACAGAAACAGTGTTTGCTGTAAGTACGCAAGAAAGTCGTCCTATTTTTACCGGGGTACATTTGGTCTTATCAGATAAGAAAAATCTCAAAGCTGTTGCGACTGACTCACATCGTATGAGTCAACGCTTGCTTGCTCTTGAGAATGATGGTTCTGATTTTGATGTCGTTCTTCCTAGTAAGTCTATCCAAAGTTTCAAAAATGTATTTACTAATGATGAGGAAGATTTGGATATTTCCTTGGCGAATAATCAAATTCTCTTCCGTAATGAGCGTATCAGTTACTACAGCCGTCTAATTGAAGGGACTTATCCTGATACGAATCGTTTAATACCTAATGAAGCTGATTATAGCTTAAATCTCGTCTTTGATGTGGCTGCTTTACGTCGTACAATGGAGCGTGCACGTCTCTTATCAAATGCAACAGCAAATGGTACCGTTAAACTTACTGTTTCAGGAGATTCAGTAATTACAACAGCCAATTCACCTGAAGTTGGTAGTGTTCATGAAGAGTTGACAGCAATTGAAAAAACTGGTGAGGATATTGCAATCAGCTTTAACCCACAATATCTGATTGATGCGCTTCGTGTTATAAAAGAACCGGAAGTTCGTATTCGTTTCATTTCAAACGTTCGTCCTTTTACACTTCTTCCTAAAAATGATACAGACAGTTTCGTACAGCTTATTACACCTGTCAGAACAAACTAAAAAATGTTAGAATAGACTTAACGAAAGTGAGGTCTATTTTTTTATGGAAATCATTTATACTGAAATTACACAAGATCTAACTCAATTTCTTTTGGAGCGTGCTCAACAGGCATTGAAAGAAGAGAAAAAAGTTTATTATATTGTTCCATCTTCAATGTCTTTTGAAAAAGAAAAGGAAATTTTAGAGCGTATTTCATCAGGTGCAGATACAGCCGTTTTTGACCTCTTGGTTACACGTTTTAAGCAACTTCCTTATTATTTTGATCGTAAAGAAAAAAATACAGATGAAAAAGTCGAACTCAGTCAGTCTGGATTGAGTATGCTTTTTCGTAAAGTTTTGAAGTCTTTTTCTAAAGAAGAATTGCCACTCTATTATAGTTTGCAAAGTTCACCAGCTTTCCTTGAAATGTTGGTGAATTTGCGTGCAGAATTAGTTACTGCAAATTTAACCTGTGAAGACTTACCCGAAAGTCCCAAAAATATGGAGTTATCAGCAATTTTGGGACGTTTCGAAGATGAATTAAATCTCTCTTATGCTAATTTTTCAGAGTTTCAACATTTTATACAAAGTATAAATGAGGGCAAATTTAATCAGGTGTTACATGAGGCGGTAATCATTATTGATGGCTATACGCGGTTTACTGCTGAAGAGGAAAGTTTTATTTATGCCCTTCATTCCGCAGGTTCAGAAATCATCATTGGGACCTATGCTCGTTCATCAGACTATAAGCTGACAGATTTTTCTTTGTCGGTTTACACGAATGCTCTAGAGATGATTCAACGTTTTCGCAATAAGTTTTCTGCTCAAATCTCTTCTGTTTCGAATACAAAACCAGATAAAGTATATGATAAGTTGACACGTTTGATTGAACTGGAAACTAATTTTATTCAGGAAAGAGAAAATATTGAGCTGGAGTCTAAAGATAAAGAACATTTTGAAATCTGGGAAGCAGAAAACCAGATGGCAGAAATCGAAGCCGTTGCTAAAGAAATCCGTCAAAAGATAGCTCAAGGCGCTTTATTTAAAGACTTTACGGTATTGGTTGGTGATGTGGAAGCTTACGCAATACCAGTTCAAGAAATCTTTGATTTGTATGAGATTCCTTTTTTCTATGCTCAGGAAGAAGCAATGAGTCAGCATCCCTTGATTATTTTCTTAGAAAGTCTTTATGCAATAAAAAAGAACAATTATCGTACTAATGATGTGGTCAATCTCCTTAAAAGCAAAGTTTACAGTGGTGTAAACTTTAGCCAAGATGCCTTAGATTACTTTGAATATTATGTGAACAAGTATAAAATTCGAGGCAGAAAGAAATTTGCCACTGCTTTTGAAGAAAGTGAATTTTTAGAATTAGAGCAGGTTGAAACTTTAAGAGAAGAGATGCTTGGTGAATCCTCAGCTCTTCAAAAGTTTTTGACAGGTAGTTCAGAAAAAACGGGAGCCAAGTGGCTTGAACAATTTCAACATTTTATCCAAAATGGCAATGTTCTTGAGAATATGAATCTGCTTTATAATCAAGCTGAAGCTGAAGAAAATCATGTCTTGGCAGATAAGTACGAACAGGTTTGGAAATTACTGCTTTCTAATTTGAAGGAATTTCAGGCCGTTTTTGCTGAGCAAAAGATGAAAGTGCTCGAATTTCTTGAATTAATCTTAGCTGGATTGAAAGGTGCGAAATATCGCCAAATTCCTGCAAATGTTGATGTTGTCAATGTAAAAGACTATGAACTGGTGGAAGCAAGAACCAATAAGTATATCTATGCTATTGGTCTGACAATGGCTAACTTTCCCAAAATCAAGAAAAATTCTAGCTTACTTTCGGATGAAGAACGTGCGATTATTAATCAAAATGTATCTCATGATGATTTTCGTTTTATTGAGCAATTAAATGTGACAAACTCTAGTAAGAATACCTTTACAAGTGTCTCTTTGGTCAATGCAGCAACAGAAAAGCTCGTACTTTCGATACCTCAAATTTATGCGAATGCTCAAGATGATAGCTCGGCATTATTGCAGTTATTTATTGAACATACAAAAGCAGGAGAAAGTGTTAAACGTGAAGTCTCTTCAGTTAATCTCCTGGAAACTGTAACGCATATAGGGAATACACGTTCTCTCATTACAAATATTGGGAAAATTGAACATCTACTTGCTCAAGAGGAAATCGATGGGGGAGAGGATAAACGTAGTTTTTGGTCCAGTTTATTCCGTATTCTTCTTAAAGAAAATCCCGATTTTCAACGTTTGATTTATAATCTTGATCAAGATATAGCCCCTGTATCTTTGGATCCTGAGACTGTAAAAGAAATTTACAAGGATAAAATCCATGCTTCTGTGAGTAGTTTTGAACGTTTTTATAATTGCGAGTACCAGTACTTTTTAGAACAGACCTTAGGATTAGAAAGTTTTGAAAATATAGATTTGAATTCAAAAGTCGTTGGTAATTTCTTTCATGAAGTTTTTGAAAAACTCCTAGATAATCCTAACTTGAACAGCGAAAATTTCGATGATCACTTGGAAAGTGTTTTACGTGATGTTGACACTTCCTATGCCCGCTATTTCACACAAGATGCAACAGCACAATTTACATGGACAAATCTTGGAGAAATCGTCAAGCAAACTGCAGTTGTTTTGAAAAAAGGCTTGGAAAATGATCAGATGAAGACTTTAGCAACCGAGAGTGCTTTTGGTTTACCGCAAAGTGAACTGGGTAATTTTTCTATAGACAAGATTAATTTACGTGGAAGGATTGATAGAATAGATCAATTTTTTGATGATAGTATTGGTGCTATTGATTATAAATCTAGTCAGCATAAATTTGATCTTGCGTCAGCTTATGATGGAACAAGTTTACAGTTTCTTACTTATTTAGATGTCCTCAAGCAAATGAATGCTGATCAAAAGCTTTGGGGCGCTCTTTACCTGCAGTTAAAAAACGAAAGTATCAATCTTTCTGATGTAGATTATTTAGGAGAAATAGCTGCCTTATTAGCGAAAAAAATGCGCTATGAAGGTCTTATTCTGGAAGAGTATAAGGATAAAGTAAATCAGGAAATTGACGTTGTTAACATTAATCGAAATAATGTCTATAGTCAAGAGGAGTTTGAAGGCCTTATCAAGCTCAACGAAAGTCATTATGCTCGTGCGGGAGAACGACTGCGTGAGGGAGAGATAGCGATTAACCCAGTCATGACTAAAGAAGGTATCGATAAATCTGGTAACGTACACGGATGTCGCTATTGTCCTTTAAAATCAATCTGTCGCTTTGAAGCAAGTAGACATATGAATGATTATGCCCGTGAAGTCGGTCAAAAAAGTCGCAAAGAGATTCTTGAAGAGTTGAAAGGAGGTCCAGTAAATGACTGAAGTAAAATTGACACCCGAACAGGAAGAAGCAATACATAGCCAAGGACATAATATACTCGTTTCAGCAAGTGCTGGATCAGGAAAGACTTTTGTCATGGCGAACCGGATTGTTGAAAAAATAAAAAATGGCATTGATATTGAGAGCTTATTTATTTCAACCTTTACTAAAAAAGCGGCAGCAGAATTACGCATGCGTTTAGAAAAAGATCTAAAGAAAGCAAGTTATAAATCTCAAGATAGTATCGAAAAACAAAGGATTAAACGGGCATTACAAAAACTACCTCATGCAGATATTGGTACAATGGATAGCTTTACACAGAAATTGTTACGAGAAAATTTTAATCGTGTAGATATTGATCCAAACTTTAGAATTCTAGCAGATCAGACAGAGAGTGATCTCTTGAAACAAGAAGTCTTTGATGATCTGGTCGAGCAATATCTTTCAGAGCAATCAGAAATCAAAGAGGTAGCAAAAATAGATAAAAAGGCCTTTGAAAAGCTGGTAAAAAATTTTTCAAGAGATCGGAATATTAAGGGCTTCCAGAGCGTGGTTTACACGGTTTACAACTTTGCTTCAGCAACAGAAAGTCCTGAAAATTGGTTAAAAAATGAATTTCTTAAAGGCTTTGATTTTTATCAAAAATTCTCTGATTTACCCGAATCATTTTCACAAGATGTAGTCTTACAACTCGAAACCTTTATTTTAGATTTACAGAAATCTCTGACGGAAAAAAATCTTACGGGGAAAACTTTAGAAAAAGCACAGATCGTAGTGGATAATCAAGAACATCTTCTTTCTAGTTTAGCTCGGAGAGATTATCTTCAATTTACGGAAATTTTTAGATCTCTTGACTTTTCACGCTGGTCATTAAAGAAAGATGAAATTTTAGCAGAAAGTTTTAAGTCTGTGATAGGAACCAAGACTGCTCCAGGTCTTGTAAGAGATTTTTTAGAAAAAATAAAACATTTGTCAACGATTGAAAAATATCAACCTGAAGCAAAAGTTTTGGCTGAAACCCTTCAAAAATTTGTTCTATATTTTTATAATGTCTATCTGGAGCGAAAACGTTCGGAAAATGCATTTGAATATTCGGATATTGCCCATTTTGCGATTAAAATATTAGAAGAAAATCCAGATGTCGCAACAGCTTATCGTAATAAATATAGTGAAATCATGATTGACGAGTATCAAGATACCAGTCATGTCCAAGAAGCGATGTTAAGGTTGCTGAGTAAAAATGGTGACGGCTCTGATAATCTTTTTATGGTTGGTGATATTAAACAATCGATATATGGTTTTCGTTTGGCCGATCCTAGTCTTTTTCTCAAGAAATACATGGCCTATGCTGATGAAACGAATCCTAATCAACTGATTCGTCTCAAAGAAAATTTTCGTTCACGCGGTGAAGTCCTCTCCTTCACAAATGAGGTATTTAAACATTTGATGGACGAAGAAGTGGGAGAAATGATCTACGGTAAAGAAGAGGAATTGGTCCAAGGGAATCTTATGGACTATCCGGAGAAGTTAGAAGAGAACTTTTACCCTGAGCTCCTTCTTTATGAAGAAGATACTTTAGAAGATGAGTCAGAACAAATGAGTGATGGAGAAATAAAAGTTGTTGCTCAACAAATTAAGGAGCTGATAGCATCTGACGAGAACTTAGAATATAAAGACATTGCTCTTTTGGTGCGTTCCAAATCTCAAAATAATAAAATTGAAGATATCTTAAAATCTTACGATATTCCAGTCGTTTTGGATGAGGGGCGCGTTGACTTTTTAAAATCTCTTGAAGTAACCTTAATTTTGGATGTCTTGCGTGCTATAGATAATCCGCTCTATGATATTCCTTTAGTGGCGACCTTACGCTCACCAATGTTTAACTTTACAGAGGATGATCTTACAAGGATTAGTTTGAATGCTGGTTCTGATACCCGGTTTTGGCAGAAGTTGCAGCTTAGTGATGGAGAGCTGATAGACAAATCCCTTAAAACAAAGATTGATACCTTTTTGGAGAGGTTTACAGGGTGGCGTAAACTTGTAAACGAAGTCACTATCCATGAACTTCTATGGAAGATTTACACAGAAACTTTTTATCTGGACTATGTGGGGGCGCTACCAAATGGTGAGATGCGTCAAGCCAATCTTCATGCTCTTTCAGTAAGGGCTGAATCCTATGAAAGTTCGGGCTATAAAGGTCTTTTCCGATTCATCAAGATGATTGATAAATTTATGGAACAAAACAACGACCTTGCTTCTGTGAATATTAAGTTGCCACAAAATGCGGTAAGAGTAATGACTTTTCATAAGTCCAAAGGGTTAGAGTTTGATGTTGTCTTTCTCATGAATTTACAAACTAAGTTCAACCAGAAAGATCTAAGGGATTCGGTGATACTTACTCGGGAAAATGGCTTAGGAATGAAATATACTGCTGATTTAAAAAATGAGTCAGCTGTAGAGACCGATTTCCCTTATGCCTTGGTTAAAATGGAAACCTTACCGTATCTCGTCAATAAGGATTTGAAGCGAAATGCAATGCTTTCAGAAGAAATGCGTGTTCTTTATGTCGCCTTTACAAGAGCGAAGAAAAAACTCTATATGGTCGGTAAAATCAAACCAAAAGATCTGGAAAAATATGGGGAAGTGAAATTAGAAAAAGGCATTTTACCTCTTAAATATCGTCAAGCTGCGAATGGCTACCAACATTGGTTGTTAGCTCTTCAAAAAGCACATAAGTTACCGATGAATTTTAAAGTAATCAAGGCTGCTGATTTACAAGGGGTTGATAAAAAGTTTACAGTTTATCCTGACTTTAAAAAATTAGCAGAAGACGCGAAAAAATTTGATAAAATAATGGACAGCTTATCCGATGTAAAACAAGCGCGTGCTATATTAGATTATCAATATCCAAAGGTAGCAGCAACGAAACTTTCAAGCATTCAAACTCCTAGTCAAGTTAAAAAAAGAAGTTATGAAAAGCAATTAGAGTTGGGAAATGTTTTACCATCAAGTGAGTATGAACGTGTAAAACAGTTGGAGATGTTGGATTTTGGTCAACATAAAATTACAGCTGCCGAAATAGGTTCTGCTACCCATAGTTTTATGCAATATGCAGATTTTTCACGACCAAACTTATTCGACTTCCAACAAACCTTGGATCAGATGGAGCTTCTGGATGAAGTGAAAAACAAAATTGATTTACCCAAAATTCTGACTTTATTTGACACAGATTTTGGTAAAGTCCTGGTTGATAACGTGGAGCGTACAACTAAGGAAGCACCTTTTTCTATGTTGAAAACGGATGAAGTTGCACAAGAACAATATATTGTTCGAGGAATATGTGATGGCTTTATAAAATTTGAAGATAAGATTATCTTATTTGACTATAAGACGGATTATTTTCGCAATCAAGCGCAGATTGCAGAAATCAAGAAAAATTATGAAGTTCAGATGGAACTCTATGCAGATGCTTTAAGAAAGGCCTATCATGTCAACCAAGTTGACAAGTATTTGATTTTATTAGGTGGACCTCAAAAAGTCGTCGTAGAAAGGTTGTAAAATGTTAGACTATCAATTAGGATCAATTGTTGAAATGAAGAAACCACATGCTTGTACAATCAAATCAACGGGAAAAAAAGCAAACAGTTGGGAAATAATTCGCATGGGTGCAGATATCAAAATTCGATGTACGAATTGTGATCATGTCGTTATGATGAACCGTAATGATTTCAATAAAAAAATAAAAAAAGTTGTGACAAAGTAGTCACAATTTTTTGTTTGGACTTTTAAAAACCTTGATAGAATATGCTTTTTTGTCTTTTTTCATGATTTACGGTATAATTGGATGACTATAAAATTTGACGGAGAAATGAATAAATATGGCTTTAACAGCAGGTATTGTCGGCCTTCCTAATGTCGGAAAATCTACTCTTTTTAATGCAATTACAAAAGCGGGTGCTGAAGCAGCAAACTATCCTTTTGCAACCATCGAGCCTAATGTAGGTATGGTTGAAGTTCCCGATGAACGCTTGACTAAAATCACAGAATTAATCAAACCTAAAAAGACTGTTCCTACAACTTTTGAATTTACAGATATTGCAGGTATTGTAAAAGGGGCCTCTAAAGGTGAAGGTTTGGGTAATAAGTTCCTTGCGAATATTCGCGAGGTTGATGCAATCGTACACGTGGTTCGTGCTTTTGATGATGAAAACGTGATGCGCGAAAATAACCGTGAGGATTCTTTCGTTGATCCATTGGCAGATATTGAAACAATTAATTTAGAGTTGATTTTGGCCGATTTGGAATCCGTAAACAAACGCTATGCGCGGGTTGAAAAAGTCGCACGTACGGTTAAGGATAAAGATGCGGTAGCAGAATTCAATGTTTTGTCTAAAATCAAGCCAGTTTTGGAAGATGGAAAATCTGCGCGAACAGTAGAATTTGATGAAGAAGAGCAAAAAGTTGTCAAACAGCTATTCCTACTTACTACAAAACCTGTCCTGTATGTCGCTAATGTAGGTGAAGATGAAGTAAGTGCACCAGATGACATTGAATATGTGAAACAAATTCGTGAATTTGCAGCGACTGAAAATGCAGAGGTTGTTGTTATTTCAGCACGTGCTGAAGAAGAAATTGCCGAACTTGATGATGAGGACAAAGCAGAGTTTCTTGAAGCACTCGGTTTAGAAGAATCTGGTGTTGATAAATTGACAAAAGCAGCTTATCACTTACTTGGACTTGCCACATATTTTACAGCTGGCGAAAAAGAAGTGCGTGCTTGGACCTTTAAGCGAGGCATGAAAGCTCCTCAATTGGCAGGAGTCATTCATAGTGATTTTGAAAAAGGATTTATTCGTGCTGTAACCATGTCTTATGATGATTTGATGAAATATGGTAGTGAAAAGGCTGTTAAAGAAGCAGGACGTTTACGTGAAGAGGGTAAAGAATATGTGGGACAAGATGGCGATATCATGGAATTCCGCTTTAACGTGTAAGATAGTTCCCCAAGCGTTTAAGCCTATGAGCCAAAAAGTTTTACAATAACTAAAAAGAGCTGATTTGTATGAATCAGCCTTTTGCTATTTTTGGGAAAGAGGAGAAAAAATGACAAAAATGATTGTAGGGCTAGGAAATCCTGGCGACAAGTATGAGCAAACCAAACATAATATGGGCTTTATGGCTGTTGATTTACTTGCAAAAGACTATGGTGTAAACTTTAGCATGGAAAAAACCTTTATGGCTGAAGTTGCTTCTACTTTCGTTAATGGTGAAAAAGTTTTTCTAGTAAAACCGCAAACCTTCATGAATGAATCAGGACGCGCCATCCAACCTTTATTGACTTACTATAATCTGGATCCAGCAGATTTAACGGTCATTGTTGACGATATGGACTCGGCTATTGGACGCGTGAGACTGCGTCAAAAAGGTTCTTCAGGTGGTCAACGTGGAATAAAGTCAACAATCACTCATCTAGGAACAGAGCAGTTCAACCGAGTAAAAATTGGGATTGGACGTCCAGAACATGGAAAAACAGTAGTTGCACATGTCTTATCTAAATTTGATAAAGAAAATGTAGAAATTGCACAGGACGGCATAAACAAGGCTGTAGAGGCAGTTAAATTCTATATTGAATCAAATGATTTTTCACAAGCAATGAATAAATTTAACGGACAATGAAATTAAACGAATTTTTTGATCAAAACCACGATTTACAATCATGGCAGAGAAGTTTTGCAAAAGCAGAGCGTACGCTTTTAACCGGTCTATCTGGAACTGCTCAGGCGATGGTTATGGCTAATGCTTATGAGAATAATCCGGATAAGTACGTGATTGTCACTGATAATCAATACCACGCAAACGAACTTTATGATGAACTGACTAATCTTGTTGAAGATGAGAAGGTTTACCAATTTTTTTCAGATGACAATGTCTATGCTGAATTTGCAATAGCAAGTAAAGACCGGACAGCCTATCGTCTTGAAGCTCTAAATTTCCTGCTTGATACACAGCAAACAGGATTTTTGGTCGTTCCTTTTATGGCTTTACGTTCGCTCTTGCCTCACCCTGATAATTTTCAAGAAAACTACCTTCTCCTGACTCAAGGTGATGAATTTGAGATGACAAGTCTACTCGAAATATTAGCCAGCGCCGGTTATGAGAAGACACAGCGTGTGATGGTACCTGGAGAGTTTTCACAACGTGGCGATATCGTGGATATTTATCCACTCGATGCAGCTCAACCTTTAAGACTGGAATTTTTTGGCGACGAAGTAGATACGATTCGTGCATTTGATAGTGAGACACAACGCTCGCACGAAAATATGGATCAAGTAGAAATATATCCGGCGAGCGATTTTATTTTAATGCCTTGGGAATTTGAGCAAGGTGTAAAAAAATTAAGTGCTCAGCTACAAAATGTAACCGATCCTACATCTCAATCTTATTTTGAAGAAGTGATTGCAGCAGCGGAAAATCATTACTATCATAAAGAGTTACGCAAGTTTGCAGAATATTTTTACGAAAAGCCAGCCTCTCTTTTGAATTATTTTCCGAAAAATATTCAAATCTTTATTGATGATTTTCAAAAAATTAACGAAGCCAATAATAAAACAGAACAAGAACTTGCAGAATTTATTGTTTCGGAAAAAAGTATGGGACGCTCTTTTGAAGGACAAACCTATCTTTTAGATGTTATTTCTAAGTTACGTTCTCACAAACCGGCAAGTTTTTTCTCGAATTTTCAAAAAGGCTTAGGTAATATAAAGTTTGATGCTTTATATAATTTTAATCAACATTCGATGCAGCAGTTCTTTGGGCAAATGGAACTCTTTTACACCGAAGTTGACAGGTTTGTAAAGCAGGGTTTTACAGTTGTTTTGGCTGTGTCTTCTGAGAAACTACGTTCGGAGCTCCAGAAACTAGATTTAGAGCTTCAAATGGTATCCACTGATGAAATTCAAAAAGGAAAAATAAACCTTTTGAATTTAAATCTTAACAATGGTTTTAATTTTATTGATGAGAAACTTGTTGTTATTACTGAGTCAGAAATTTTTGGTAAAGCAAGAAAGAAAAAAACACGGCGTTTAAATATCACTAATGCAGAACGTCTAAAAGATTACAATGAACTCGAAGTTGGTGATTACGTTGTACATAAAAATCACGGGATAGGGAAATACTTAGGTATTCAAACCATTGAAGTATCAGGAATGCATCGTGATTACTTGACGATTCAATATCAAAATGGTGATACGATATCGGTTCCAGTCGACCATCTGAATCTATTAAGTAAATACTCTGCGGCTGAGGGAAAAACTCCCAAGATAAATAAGCTTAATGATGGCCGTTGGCGTAAAACGATATCATCTGTAAGTAAACAAGTCGAAGATATTTCTGAGGACCTGATCAAGCTGTATTCGGCAAGACAAGCTTTAAAAGGTCATGCTTTTTCTGTGGATGATGTTAACCAGGAAGAATTTGACAATGGATTTGCTTACCCAGAAACTGCAGACCAGTTGCGCTCAATTAGTGAAATCAAAAAGGATATGGAACTTGAGCGACCGATGGATCGACTATTAGTGGGAGATGTTGGCTTTGGGAAAACAGAGGTTGCAATGCGTGCAGCCTTTAAAGCAATTAATGACAGTAAACAGGTCGCCGTTTTAGTACCAACCACTGTTTTAGCGGAACAACACTATAATAACTTTATGGAACGCTTTGTAAACTTTGGTGTAAACATTGCTGTTTTGAGTCGTTTCCAAACCAAGGCTCAACAAACGGAGATTTTGGATAAGTTAAAGAAAGGACGCGTGGACTTAATCATTGGTACCCATCGTCTTTTATCCAAGGATGTCGAATTTCTTGACTTGGGCTTAATGATTATTGATGAGGAACAGCGCTTCGGTGTCAAACACAAGGAACGTTTGAAAGAATTAAAAACACAGGTTGATGTTTTGACACTTACCGCAACACCTATACCGAGAACCTTGCATATGTCAATGTTAGGTATTCGTGATTTATCAGTCATTGAAACGCCACCAACAAACCGTTATCCTGTCCAAACATATGTAATGGAAACAAATTATGGAGTTGTACGTGATGCTGTACTTCGGGAGATTTCGCGTGGTGGGCAGGTTTACTACGTTCATAACCGAGTAGACAGTATTGAGCAAAAAGTTTCCCAACTGGAAGAGTTGATACCTGAGGCAAGAATTGGCTATATTCATGGACAGATGACAGAAATTCAATTAGAAAATACCTTGATGGATTTTATAAATAATGAATATGATGTCTTAGTGGCAACGACGATTATTGAAACAGGGGTTGATATTCCAAATGCCAATACGCTCTTTATTGAAAATGCCGATATGATGGGATTATCGCAACTGTATCAATTAAGGGGGCGCGTGGGCCGAAGCAGTCGAGTTGCTTATGCTTACTTTATGTATAAACCAGAAAAAATCTTATCTGAAGTTTCAGAAAAGCGTTTAGAAGCAATCAAGGGCTTTACAGAACTTGGCTCAGGTTTCAAAATTGCAATGCGTGATCTTTCAATTCGAGGCGCAGGAAATTTGCTGGGAGCAGAACAATCTGGCTTTATTGATTCGGTTGGTTTTGAACTTTACTCGCAATTGCTTGAAGAAGCAGTCCATAAGCGTATGGGTGGCGATAAGATTAAGATGAAGACTAATGCGGAAATTATGCTTGGCTTAGATGCTTTTATTCCAAGTTATTATATCGGTGATGAAAGACAAAAAATTGAGATTTATAAGCGTATTCGCCAAGTGGATACTCGAAAAAACTATGAAGAACTACAAGATGAGATGATGGACCGTTTTGGAGAGTATCCGGATGAGGTTGCCTACTTGTTAGAAATTGGGTTATTGAAAACATTTGCGGATAATGCTCTCGTTGAAAAAATCGAAAAAAATAAATTTGAAGTTGTGCTAATAATGGCTAAATCAGCCAATACGATGTATGATCCACAAGAGTATTTTGAAGCTTTGTCTGAAACAAACTTAAAAGCAAGTGTGGGTGAGAAGCTAGGAAAAATGACTTTTCGTTTTAAAATTGAAAATCGAAAAGATGTTGTTCTTCTACGTGAAATCATGAATTTTACTGAAAAACTTTCAGAATTAAGAGATAAGCACGAAAAAGAATAATGTTTCATATGAAACATTATTCTTTTATTTTAGAGAACTCTTTATTTAAAAGCCTTTAACGACTCTAAAAATAATTTCAAGTGATTTTTCAAAAGGCTTGAAGTGTGTTATAATAACCACTATGAGATTAGATAAATTTTTAAAAGTTTCTCGTCTGATAAAACGTCGCCCTGTAGCTAAAGAAGTTGCTGATAAGGGACGAATTAAGATCAATGGGAAAATAGCGAAATCTTCAAGTGATGTTAAATTTGATGATGTCATTGAAATTCGCTTTGGAAACAAGATTGTAGAAGTAAGTGTTCTAGAACTTAAAGAATTCACGCGTAAAGAAGACGCAGAAAAAATGTATAAAATTTTGAGTGAAACACGGATTACTGCAGATACTGAACTATAATTCAGCTATAAATTTTTCGGAGGAAAAATGGACAAACAAATTATTCATTTGAAAAATGATTATACGAATGCTAAACAAACAGAAAGAAACTCCCATCCTCTACCTCGACGGAAACATCTAGGTATTATTTTGATTGGAGCAATGTTGCTTTTTAGCTTAGCAACTATCAGTGTGGTACAGTCTTATCAAAATTTACAAAAACAAATTGCAATGGAGGCTCAAGCTGCACAGAAAAATGCAGCATTGGACCACGATTTAGCCCTTAAAAGTTCAGATATCAGTAAACTCAAAGATCCAACCTTTCTAGCAAAATATGCGCGTGCTAAATTAGATGATTCCCAAGCAAATGAGAAAGTTTTTAGCATTCCAGAACTTGTCAATGGTGGGATAGAGCCGTGATTGGAAAAATAAAATCAATCAGTAAATTTGGACTTTTTGTCCTTTTTTCTGATTCAAAAACAGGTCTTTTACGGTGGTCGAATATACCTAAAAGACAGATAAAATTTAAAGCAGGCGATCTTATTGAAGTGGAAGTTTTGAAGGAACGTGAAGATGGAAAAATAGAACTATCTTTTATCGAAAAAGATTTTAAAGAAACTTTTGGGAGTTTTTTGGAAGAAACTGAAGATCGGCTGAGAGATTTAAGCACAAAAAACGGGAACCTTAAAAGATTATGACGACAAAAGACGGAAACTTGAATGACGGACGTGCTGTATATTATCAAGGAAAACGAATTGAAGATTTTACAGCAGAACCAGTTTTTGCACGGACTTTAAAATACATTCAACGTTATTACGAGTTGCAAAACGAAAAAGCAGGGCATATGTATGATGAAAAGGGTATTCAGCATCCTACGATGTTTCTTCCACCTAAAAGTATTGAGGATTTGGCCAAAAAACGTAAGATTTATGAGGATGTGGCGCGTGAAAGCTTTGGTATGCTAGGACGTACACCTGATTTTATTGATACGGGCATTGCTGTTCTTAATTATTATGCTGATATTCTAGGAGCAGATCAACGCACGAATTATGCACTAAATGCTAAAAAATGGGGAGAAGGTGTTAAGGAGAAAGACTTATTCGTTTCCCATGCAATTCAGAATCCTCAAGTGGATCGTTCGAAAAATTTGAATACCTTGCTTGAAGAAGGGCAAGAATTTGCAGCAGTTTGGATCAAAGAAGAGCGTCCAGATGGTGTTCTTGTTCGTGGTGCCAAACAGGTTAATACTTTGGCGCCTTTAGCTGATGAATTAATGGTCTTTAACTTGCCGGGGCTCTCAGCTGAAGATAAAAAGTTTGCTCTGGCTTTTTCTGTTCCCTTAGCTACTGAAGGTGTGAAGATTGTCTGTCGTAAATCCACAATGCGAGAGGAATTTTCTCTCAAAGATTATCCCCTTTCGGGATCTTTTGACGAGATGGATGCGTTTATCATTTTTGATGATGTCTTTATCCCAAATGAACGTCTTTTTGTTTGTGGTGATGTTGTCTTGTCGAATGCATTCTTTGAAGGTTCAGGATTTTTTGTACATACGGCACATCAAGATGAAGTTCGCGGCTATGTGAAGTTAGAATTTGTAACAGGCTTAGCTGTACGCTTAGCAGAAAAATTAGGCTTAACTGAGTTTTTGCGTGTGCAAGAGATTTTAGGAACTTTAACAGTAAATTTGGAAATGATTAAATCCAGTATTCTGGCGAGTGAATATACTGCACAGATAGAAAATGAAGTCTTAAAACCAAATATGCAAGTTTTACTTGCCGTTCGTGCGAGTTTAACAAAGTATTATGATGAAGCTCTTCGGGCCATTGCTGAATTTGCTAGTGGCTCAATTGTTGGCGTGCCAGATTTTCGAGAATTTGAAAATTCCGAAATAGCTGACCTTTTGAAAGCAAGTATGACTAGTCCATTGCTTCAGGCAGAGGATCGTGCACTTCTGCTTAATTTAGCTTGGGATATTACTGGCGAATCTTTTGGCCAACGGCAAAGAACTTATGAATTTCTGCACGGTGGTAATCCAATGTGGATTAAGAATATGCACTGGAAAACCGCAGACTTAAGTAAAGCATACGATATGATTGATAAGGTTTTAGAAAATGCAAAAACTGAAGAATGAAATGAATATAGCTATTTGGTTGGTAATGATTATAATGCTCATGCCAGCCTTTTTTATCTTGCCGCAGAAGAATCAAAATGTAAGCATTGATTCCAAAGTAAAAAGCTTAACACAAAGTAAGGAAAATTACTATACAAGCATACCTTCTCGTGCCGTGACGCTTACCCAAGTAATAGCCTACAAAGATGCAGCCATGACACAAAAAATTGGGGAAATTCCGAGGCAGAAACAGCTTGAAATTATAAATTTAAAAGAAAATATGTTTGAATTGGCCAATCATACTTTTGTCAAAGCAGATCCGAAAATGATAGGTTCAGATGTTTTACTGAACAAAGAAGAGCAAAAGATAAGTGTTTATACAGCAAAGACAGCTGAAGTTTATTATAGTCCGTTTACGACTTATGACAAGGAAGTTTACACAAAACTTTCAGGTGGTCAAAAACTGCTTACCAATCAAGTCGCCACAACTCATTGGGGCACTTATTATGAGGTTATCTTTAATGGGGGACAAACAGGATGGATTAGCAAGGAAAACTTGAAGTTTGAAGACCCTAAGATGGTTCAGGCTCAAGAGATGTTGAAGCAAAAGTATGACGATTCAAAGTATTCTATTTATGTTAAACAACTGGACAACTCATTTACAATAGGTGTCAACCAAAAGCAAAAGATGTATGCAGCGAGTTTATCGAAGCTTCCGATATTGTATTGGACACAAAAGCGCTTAAATGAAGGTCAAGCAACCTTAAGCGACAAATTGCTATATAATACTGCAATTAATACATTTAAAGGTTCATTTGAAGCTGGAGGAACAGGAACACTACCAGTTATAGCTGATAATAAAGGCTATTCCTTATCAGAAGTTATCGATCGGACAGCAAAAAACTCGGATAATGTGGGAAGCAATCTTTTAGCCTACTATGAAACGGGACAATTTTCTCCAGCTTTTCGAAATGAGATTACAAAAATCGCAGGGGAAGCTTGGGATCCGGTTGAGCGAGAAGCCTCAGCTGAAATGACCGGAAGAGTGCTCGAAGCTCTGTATAATGAAGGAGGTTACTCCTTCAATGCTCTATTTGATACACAATTTGACGATGTAAAAATACAGGCAGGTTTACCTAAAAATGTTCGTGTTGCTCATAAAATTGGTGCTGCTGATGCTTACAATCATGATGCAGCTATTGTTTTTACAAATCAACCTTATATCTTGGTGGTAGAAACAAAAGGTGGTAGTGACAAGATTGTTTCTCAAATTTCCAAGGATGTCTATGAGGTACTCAAATGAATAGATTTCTAAAACTGGTTCAACAAAAGGAATTCTTTAAAGAGCACAGACGCGTTTTAGTTGCCTTATCTGGTGGGAAAGATTCAATGACTCTTTTCAATTGGCTTTATACTTACCGCAAAGAACTTGAGGTTGAACTGTTTACAGCACATGTAAACTATGGTTTACGCGATGTTGCAGATTGGGAAGAAGAACAACTGAAGCAAAAAATGGCGGATCTCCAGATTGAATTGGAAGTTGCTCATTACGATTCTGATGAGAAATTCAGTGAAGAAGCAGGAAGAAACATGCGTTATGAGTTTTTTCGTCAAGTTATGGCAGATAAAAACTGTACTGCTTTGGTCACAGCGCATCACAAAGGCGACCAAGTTGAAACAGTCCTCATGCGCGAAATTACAGGACGACGTTTACGCCATTTGACCGGAATTCCTGAACGTCAGGCCTTTGGTACCGGTGAATTAATTCGTCCTTTACTCACTTTTAGTAAAGATGATTTTGATGCGGAGGAATATTTTGAGGATGTAACAAATGCAGGAACGGATTATTTGCGCAATCGTGTACGTAATCAATATATACCAGCACTTACACAGGAAAATCCACAGTTTTCTGAGGCAATTGTAAGTATGTCGCAAGAAATTACCTTGGCTTTTTCAGTAATCAAAGATAAGATAGCAGAGTTAGAAATTATCAAGGACGAAATCAATCTCAAACTTTTTCTCAGACAATCGAGGGCTTTACAACATTTTATCCTTCAAGAATATCTAGAAAAATTCCCTGACCTGCAGGTTTCCAAAGCAAAATTTTCAGAACTTTTATGGATTATTGAGCGTCCGCAGCAATACCGTTCGGAATTATCTAACGCCTATTTTTTTGTGAAAAATGACCAGTATTTCATGATTGTTCCGAATCAACCTTTCCCTAAAAAAGAAATCGAAATAAGGGAGAATGATCCCAAAGATGCCAGTTTCATGCGTGTTGATCTTCCAATGGAAGGTGAAATTGAAATAAGGAAGCGTCAGCCAAGGGATTATATTTTGATAAATGGGCATCATAAAAAATTACGGAAATTTTTTATTGAACAACATGTTCCATTGGAAAAGCGCGAAAATCTTTTAATTTTAGTTGAGAAAGATATCTATGCTATCACTGATTTAACTGTTTCAGATTTGAGTAAAGCCCTTAAAAATGATAAAATGAAAAGGACGCTGTGGGTCAAACCCACTATAAGAGAGGATATTGATAATGCTTGAAAAAGACATAAAAAAAGTACTCATTTCAGAAGAAGAAATCCAGAGTAAAACGATTGAACTTGGAAAAATTCTTGCTGATGAATATAAAGACAAAAATCCATTGCTTCTAGGCATTTTACGTGGCTCAGTTCCCTTCCTTGCGGAATTAGTTAAACGCATGGATATCCAATTGGAAATGGATTTCATGACCGTTTCAAGCTATCATGGCGGAACAGAGTCTTCAGGTGAAGTAAAGTTGCTTCTTGACGTGGCTACTCCTGTAACTGGACGAGAAATTATTATTGTTGAAGATATCATCGATACTGGCCGTACTTTGAAATATCTGAAAGAGCTTCTCGAACACCGTGGGGCGACCGTTAAAATCGTAACACTTTTGGATAAACCAGAAGGACGTGTTGTGGAAATTGATGCAGATTATACTGGCTTTACAATTCCAAATGAATTCGTTGTCGGTTTCGGACTTGATTTTGATAACCACTACCGTAACCTCCCTTATGTCGGTGTATTAAAAGAAGAAGTTTATAACAAATAAAAAAACTCATACCAAAGTATGAAAAATGCTCATGATAGGGCTTACTAATAGCAAAAGATACGTAAGTATGCTATAACTAAGAGATAAAAAAATAAAAGGCAAAGAAGAAAATATGAACAATCCAAATCCTAACAACAATAAAAACGGAGGCTTTATTAAAAGTACTCTAGGTTGGGTCTTGCTTGTAATCGTCATCGTTTTCGGTATTAATGCTTTCTTTAGTGGCAATCAATCTAACGTTGATAAAATCAGCTACTCTACATTGATGAGTGACATTAAAGACGGTAATATTAAATCACTGAAAATGCAGCCTAGTGATAGTCTGTTTACAGTTTCTGGCGAATATAAGGATCCCAAACCTGTAGAAGGTAATAACAACCTTCCATTTTTACCAGGCAACAATTCTAAAGTAACGAATTTCCAATCGCTTATTATCCCTACAGATAGTGTGATTAAAGGTGTCCAAACAGCAGCAGAAGAAAAAGGAATCCAAGTGAGTGTCGTTCCAGCTTCAACAAGCGGTATGTGGATCCAAATTCTTTCATACATCTTACCAATGCTTCTCATGGTCGGCTTCTTCTGGCTAATGATGGGCGGAATGGGCTCACGTGGTGGCGGCGGTGCCGGCAATCCAATGAGCTTTGGTAAATCTAGAGCGAAGCAACAAGACGCTAAAACTTCAAAAGTTCGCTTTGCAGACGTTGCAGGATCAGAAGAAGAAAAACAAGAACTTGTCGAAGTTGTTGATTTCCTCAAAAATCCTAAAAAATACCATGATCTTGGTGCACGTATCCCTGCGGGTGTTCTTTTAGAGGGCCCTCCAGGTACAGGTAAAACTTTGCTTGCAAAAGCTGTTGCCGGTGAAGCTGGCGTTCCTTTCTATTCTATTTCTGGTTCTGATTTTGTCGAAATGTTTGTCGGTGTCGGTGCCAGCCGTGTACGTGACCTTTTTGAAAACGCGAAGAAGACAGCACCATCAATCATCTTTATTGATGAAATTGATGCTGTCGGTCGTCAACGTGGCGCTGGTCTTGGCGGTGGTAATGATGAACGTGAACAAACACTTAACCAACTCTTGGTTGAGATGGATGGTTTCCAAGACAATGATAATTCTGTTATTGTTATCGCAGCGACAAACCGCTCAGACGTTCTCGATCCAGCTTTGCTACGTCCAGGTCGTTTTGACCGTAAAGTACTTGTTGGCGCCCCTGATGTTAAAGGTCGTGAAGCTGTACTTCGTGTGCATGCGAAAAACAAACCCCTTGATTCAAGTGTTGACCTTAAAGTTGTTGCACAACAAACCCCAGGTTTTGTTGGAGCCGATCTTGAAAATGTCCTTAATGAAGCTGCTCTCGTGGCCGCACGTCGTGATAAAAAAGTTATCGATGCTTCAGATATTGATGAAGCACAAGACCGTGTTATTGCAGGACCAGCTAAGAAGGACAAGAAAATCTCTGAACGTGAACGTGAAATGGTGGCTTATCATGAAGCAGGGCACACAATCGTTGGTTTGGTCCTTTCAAATGCTAATACTGTCCATAAAGTTACGATCGTTCCACGTGGCCGCGCCGGTGGTTATATGATTGCTCTTCCTAAGGAAGATCAATTCCTTCTTTCAAAAGAAGATATGCAAGAAAACCTTGCAGGTCTTATGGGTGGCCGTGCCGCTGAGCAAATTATCTTTAATGCTATCACGACAGGCGCTTCAAATGACTTTGAACAAGCTACGCGTATCGCTCGTGGTATGGTGACACAATACGGTATGTCAGAAAGACTGGGTACAATCAGTTACGAAGGCAGTCAAGCTGTATTTATTGGACGTGATTACGGACAAACAAAAACTTACTCAGAAGCGACAGCACAAGCTATTGATGAAGAAATCCGTGCAATTACGAAAGAAGCTTACGATAAAGCTGTTGAGATTATCGAAGCTCACCGTGAACAACATAAAGCTATTGCGCTTGCCCTTCTTAAATACGAAACATTGGATGCTAAACAAATCATGTCTCTTTATAAGACAGGTAAAATGCCGGATGATGTTATCGAACACGAAAATGAGCCTGTAGAAGCAAAATCATTCGAGGAAGTCCTTGAAGATGCAAATAAAGCTCAAGAAGAAGCAGCTAATGAAAATAAAGAAGATAAAACAGTCGAATAAGACTGTTTTTTTCTAAACTCGGATATTTATAATCTAAATATTCGAGTTTTTCTTTGACAAAAAATAAAAATATGGTATACTAATATAGTTGTCACTCAACAAGTTCTATCTAAACACGAATTAAAAAGAAATTATTTTGGAAAAACTACAGTTTATTCTTGACATATTTCTAAATTAGTGTATAATAGAAAAGTACTGTTCGAGAGGACAGCGCAATAATAAGATGGTCCGTTGGTCAAGGGGTTAAGACACCGCCTTTTCACGGCGGTAACACGGGTTCGAATCCCGTACGGACTATTTTTGGAGGATTACCCAAGTCCGGCTGAAGGGAACGGTCTTGAAAACCGTCAGGCGGGTAAAACCGTGCGTGGGTTCGAATCCCACATCCTCCTTTTTATTATCGCGGGATGGAGCAGCTAGGTAGCTCGTCGGGCTCATAACCCGAAGGTCGTAGGTTCAAATCCTGCTCCCGCAATTAATTATTGAATTACATTTTTGGCTCGGTAGCTCAGTTGGTAGAGCAATGGATTGAAGCTCCATGTGTCGGCGGTTCGATTCCGTCTCGCGCCATTTGCGGGTGTAGTTTAGTGGTAAAACCTCAGCCTTCCAAGCTGATGTTGTGAGTTCGATTCTCATCACCCGCTTTGTTTTTTATAAAAGTATGAAAAACATTTCAAATATGAGGGAGCATAGCTCAGTTGGTTAGAGCACTGTGTTGATAACGCAGGGGTCCGAGGTTCAAATCCTCGTGTTCCCATATTTGGTATTCATTGCATAGGAGATACACCTGTTCCCATGTCGAACACAGAAGTTAAGTCCTATAACGCCGGAAGTAGTTGGGGGTTGCCCCCTGTGAGATAAGGTAGATGCCAAGTATTGCGGATTAGCTCAGTTGGTAGTAGCGCATGACTGTTAATCATGATGTCGTCAGTTCGAGTCTGACATCCGCAGTCCCAAGACAATCTAAGGGTTGTCTTTTTTTATTTTATATACTACTGATGAAACCGCTAACTCTTTTACTTGAAAAAGACCTCGGAACATGTTAGTATATGTATATAGAAAAGCACTGGAATGTGCGAGTTTACTCAAATTTTTGACCGACTATATTTGTATTGCATAGGGGTTCAAGAGACATTCGATAGCGTTAAGACTCTGAATAAAGTAAGAGCAGCTGATCTGAAGCGAGAACACCCACCTGGCTTCTTGGCGGGTTCAATACTGGAGTAAGCATACGGCATTCAATCAGTGTTTTTTTTTGTGTATTTATAAATTTTTTTTACAAATAAAGTCATTCTCTTAGTATCTTTAGTTATTAACTCAAAAGGCTATAAAACGCCATTGTGAGCTTTCTTAACTTGTTTCACATATCTTTTTACTAAGGTTCTGCAAAAGACGCTAAAAGAGCTCATATGGAGCCTTGAAGGATGAGAGAAATAAATACAAAAATTCTTGCAATTTTTACTGAAAGTGCTATACTAATAAAGTAAGTTATTACATGTGAATAGCCTCCTTAGCTCAGTTGGTAGAGCAGTAGACTCTTAATCTATGGGTCGCAGGTTCGAGCCCTGCAGGGGGCACTATAAAATAAACAGTCTCATTTTTAGGATGAGGCTGTTTTTTATATCGAATTAAGATGATATAAGATGTGAAGCTATTTTAATAATAGTAATGCTATCTTGCTTATCTGAGTAACAGCCTTAGCTGTAGGTGCAATAGGATAAGTCTCTTGACAAAGATAGACCTCTGGCTTTACAATATAAGAATGAAGAGTAAAACTCTTGATATCCCTTATTTTAAAAGGGTTATACCATTTTTATTTTTAGTTAACTACGCTTTTAACTACGTTTACTCAAAAAATCAAAGAGCTTTTAAGATATTGCCGAATTTTTCTGCAGTATCTTTTTCTTTATGTTTAGCAAGGTGGCTGTAAGTATTCATGGTTATACCATAATCAGAATGACCGAGCCTGTGCTGTATCTCTTTTGGGTTGACGTCATTATTCATCAAAAGACTTGCATGAGTATGTCTAAAACCGTGAAATCCGATATTAGGGACGCCAGCTTTTTTAAAATGCTTGACCAAAGTTTCTCTTTCGGTTGAGTAGTACTTCATGATTTGATGATATGAAAAAACTAAACAATCTTGTAAAGAAATAGTACCGTCGTTTTGTTTAATTCTCCACTCTTTCAACATTTGAAGTGTATCAATATCTAAAAATATAGTACGGTTACTTTCCTTTGTTTTAGCACTATTTTGAGCTGTATTATTTTTTTGTATCAGTGTTTTAGATACAATAAGGCACTGATCTTTAAAATTGATATCAGACCAATAGAGTACCAAGGCTTCTCCTATACGTAAACCAGTGGCAAGCAATAACTTATATAAAGTAGCAATTCTTTGGTTTTCTGCAGTTGATTCTAAATTATCCAGGTACTTTAAAAAATTTTTTAGTTCGTCATTATCAAAGTATTTTATTTTCTGGTTGTTTCTTACTTTGAGTTTAGGGGGTATAACTTGTTTAGCTGGGTTAATATCGATTGCTCCGAGTTGCATTGCATAGTCTAAAATACGCTTGATATAGTTAAGTAGTAACTTATAATCTTTAGAGTTGCCTTTCTCACGTCGTCCGTTGGTTATGGTGGCTGTATTAGCGTTTCTTGCCCACTTATTGATTATCCCCTGTAATAAGACGGTATTTATCTTATCAAGCTTATATGAGCCGAGAGCAGGCAATATATAAACCGCTAACTGGTTGTTCGCAACTCTTATGGAATTCTCTTTAACCGTCAATTTGTAGCTTTCAAACCAACTTAGAGCCAGCTCTTCAAAATCCTTAAATACAACTTTTTCCCTTGCTACCGTACAACCATTTTTGTTAAACTTATTTATAGCTTGGTTGGCTTTGATTTCGCATTGTTTGCGAGTTTTAGCCGTGGCAGTTGTACGCACTTGTTTACCTGTCAAACTATCAACGCCAAGATAAATATTAGCGCGGTACACGATTGTGCCGTCTTTTTTTGTGATTTGTTTTATATTCATGTTTATTCTCCTGTTCTATTGTCAGGCAAGGCAAAGTTAAAAGAATTTGAATGAGTATAAAATGGAACACGTAAAAATTTGACTGTTGTACCAAGAATGAAGGCATTACATGAGCTTGTGTTGGTGGCTTAGTATTGCACGTAAGGATCAGACACGCGCAGTTTGAGCGTTACAGGGTGCGTGAGGTGGTACATTTGATTAGATATTATGGCTAGAGTGCGGGTTGAACTACTCCCTCATGATGATATGAGCTATAAAAGTGGTGTGTAGTTACAGATACGCTCCTCGTTTTAAGTTCTGAAAGTTGAGGACAAGTAAAAAGTTACTCGTCCAAATGTCGTTATGGTCCAGCCCCATAACGGATAGAGGTACTTACAGGTACGCCATTAAACCTCCGTAGTTGAAACTACACTTGTACTTTTTCGGTCATTTTGATTGACCTGTTTCTAAATGGGTCAGAGCCACTGAGTTTATGTCCAAGTTGTCCGTAGGAAATAAAAAACAACCTGTACCAAGTATCTAAAGTCGTAAAATGCGACCTTAGCTATACACTTTAAAGGATAAAGCATACCCGACACTTTGTCGGTTTAGGTACGATCAGTTAACATCACACCCTTGCGCAACCATTTCGCTTTTTTTACAAATATGTCAACCTTTGGCGTCGATTAAATTGCTAGAATTAGGCAAGGTTTTGACAAGGTATTTAGGGAGATTTTGGGGAGGTATATTGGACTTGAAGTTCCTTTTTTTTATAAATTCCCAGTTGAATACATCAATAGCAGTGCTCCTATTAAACCAAAAATTATTCCTAACACTTTTTGCTTAATAAAGCTTACATCTCCTAAGAGTAATCTAATTATGATAAACTGTCTACTCACAAAAGTAAATAAAAGACCAATACCCAATATAATACATGCGATAAGTGCTAATGGATTATGACTAAAAATTTGAATAAGGTTATCTGATTCATTTGCAATATTATTCACTTATTTTTTTCTTTCACGCGCCCAGCGTTTTTTATTTTATTAATTATTTATAGAAGAGTGATTATTTCTCCAAATATACCGTAAGTATAGGGATAAATAGTAAAGTTATAAATTAAATCTGGTAAGATTTTATACAAATCGTCTACTTTAGGCGAACGTTTTTCAGACATAGACTTTATAGCTAGGGTTCTTTCTAAGCGCCGTATCACTACTACGACATATTCTCCCTGTTCTATTAAATCTTTTGCTTTAGTAATTACTCTACGTTCCTCAGTGGTTATATCTTCACTTAAAATTAAGTTATACAATGAATTTAGAAAGTCTTTCTTATGTTTTTCAAATTGTTCTGCTTGTTTCATAAACTACCTCAGTTATTTTTCTTAAATTATAGAAATAATCCATGAAATAAACCTAAGCGGATTAAGCACTTTCACAAATGTAGTATGTAAATCATTTTTTAATTCAAATATAAAAATATCCATGAACTGTTTTTGGCTATGTCGCTTTGCATATATTGCCTTACAAAAGTCAAATGCTAACACAAAAATGAAAATTGCAATATACATTGCTAACGCCACTTTTATAATAAGTAACAAAAAATTAAATACAGTATTCATAATACCCTCCTTTAGTTGTTAATAAATGTTAAGGCTTGTCATTTCAAATGACAGTTAAATCAGAGCTAAAAAGGTCTATAAATCCCTGTAAAATTGGTAGGAGCTATTCTTAAAAGATACTCGGGCAATTGTTTATAAAAGTTGCTGACCTCAGGAGATAACTTTGAATTAATTGCAAAGCCGTTTAATTCAGTTTGGAGTTTCATTATCGTCTTAGTATAGTTTTGTTCATACTCCAATTCATTTTTTGCGGACAATAATATATCTCTTTCGTAGCCGTTAATATGATTGTTTAAAATAGTATTATATAAATCATTTAAAACATCAATTTCTGCTTGTTTTATCTTATTTTTCATTCTCTTCCCCTTTAATACAATTAATGTGATACATACTATAAATACAGAATAAACGGTAAAAATATAAGTCGTTTGTTTTAGTCTCTGTCCCAAAATACAGATACAAGACAACTAGCAATAAAACCAGCTATGACTGCACTTATAATCGTTTGTATAGTCCAATGTATCGAGTTATTAAAAATATTATTTATAAATAATAGAAAGTAATGAGTACTTTGTATAGCAACACTAATTAAGATAACTATTTTTATAAAATTATTTAACTTCTTAGGTAATTTGATCATGTTCCCTCCTTTAAGGGGATTGTGTTTTTACTCCTTGTTAGATTTAGTTACTAATTAAACATTAAGAATAAAGAAATGATAAACAAAATGATTGTTAAACATATTAATACAGTATTTATAGCTATTGATTTACTAAGTTTTGCAATAAAAATATAGCTTAAAACAGTAAAGGCTTGAATAAAAGGTATATAACTACTTTCAAAAATATCTTTTACAAAGATATTGATAACTATATAAGTGAAAATCATAATCGTTAATATTATTTTATAAATGAAGCCCATTTTTTGTACATCTTTCACTATATTCTCCTTTTAATTTATAAATTAAAAATAATGTAATAGGAACTTTTTTGTTAATAATTGTTAAGGTTTGTCGATATGATATGTAGTAGAGCGTATATTATGATTCACACCGACCCTGTATATTTTTTATCGTGCAATTACTACAATATGATGTATACAGTTATTTTATATCTACAAAATCAAACAAAAAATTATCTAGGAATAGTGGTTATCTGTATAAAATCGCAGCAAAATATCCCCATATAGTCGGTTTATATTGAATCTCTACTAATTCTAGTCCTTCGTAATCTAAGTATTCCAAAAATCCGTTAATATATTCCTCTAAGTGCTTATCGCTCCACCAAGAATGCAACATTTTAACTTTCATATATCTATCCTTTCCGCAAGTGTGTTCAAATACCAAGTAAGCCTAGAATAATATCCCCAATCAATTGGAATAAAATAAACTTTTTACCTGATTCTTTTTTTGACACTTTATTATTTTTCCTTTTCATTACTCACCCCGCTAACTCAAACCAACACAGATCAAAGAGCAAGGCACGCGCTTCGTCATAAGCGTTGTGATGATAGCCGTAATAGTCCAGGAAATTATATATATTGATCGTGTCGCGCGTGATAACATCAAATTGGCTGAGATATTCTATTGCACATTCACGAAAACTTTTATCGCGCATATCACAGCACAATGACGTAACAAGCCTTACAGTCATGCTATAAGGGCAACCTGTTACAGCACAGAATTGAGCTATATCGCTAAATTTCCCACCGTATTGTATAAACCAATCCCATAACATGAGAATCGCTTCTTTATTGGCTCTCCTCTCTATGCGGCTTAGAGTATCACATTCATTTTCTCGTCTGGAATCTTTGTAATAGGCATGCATATATTCGTGAGCATGGTCAAATGCTGTTGCTGTGTTCGGGTTGTAGCCCCCAATATAAAGTCTTGCATCTATCCAAGCTTTTTGGTTATTATAATCGAAAGGTCGATAATCTATACCCAGTTTATCAACTTCAGCTATTACAAGAGCAATTAGTTCTTCCTGATTCATCTATCGCCCTCATTTTTCGCTATCTTTCAAGTTCTTTGCAGTTTGTTGGAGTTCTTCCCAACGATCCGCAAATACTAATTTAATCATAGCTTTATCTTTATCAGTAAGAGGACGACCACCAGCGCTAAGAATGCTGTCAAAAATAGCATCATCAGAGTTTGCGATTTCTGCTAAGTCAATGGGTTCATTTATTGGCTTCACTTCCTCACGCCCTAGTAAATAGTCTACGGATACGTTGAAGTAGTCGGCAGCTTTTTCTAAACTGGCACTATTTGGCTTCTTTTTTCTCCATGAATATAAAGAATTGAGTCCCATTCCAAGAGCTTTTTCTACCTCTGCAATAGTCATTTTTCTTTGGCTAGCAAGCTCTTTAACTCTGTCATAAACAGTCATCTAACACACCTCAAAATTTTTTAAACTTTGTACGAGTTATCTCTTGACATAAACTAGAATAAAGTTTAGAATATGAAATGTAAGATAAATCGTAAGCAAAAAGCACTTATAAACAAATTCGATAAGCTCCCCAGCCGTTGATATTAGTTTATTAAGCAGTTTTTTCTATACACTAATTCTAAACTTTGTTCTAGTTTTTGTCAAGGGAAAACACGTTTTTAGTCTTACAAAATACCTTACACACAAAAAGAAAGGAACACTTAACAATGATTGACACAACGCAAAACATGGACGCATACCGCTTGAAAATTAAGCAGTATCTGTCAGATAAGGGCTGGACTCAACAGGCCTTAGTGCGATTAACTGGATACCCTAAACAAGATGTATCCGCAATTCTCTTAGGGAAACAGAAAGGCACACCATACGCGAATATTTTTATCACTGCAGTATGTGAAGCCTACAAAATAAACTGACCTTTACTGACTAAAGCGCGTGCCCAGCGATCGAGTAAGAATATGAACAGATTAAATCAAGCTATTTCACAGAGTAAAAACTCTAAGCCGTACTATCATAAAATAATTATTGACTTGCTTGTACAGCTCACGACAGAGGGGAAATATCGCAGTCTGACAGCTTTTAAGAAGTCAGGCGATAAATTAACCACAGAACAAAAAGAAACGCTTAGAGCTTACACAGATAGCATTATCTGCATGTTGCAAGCTGGACTAGCATTTCATGAAATTAAAGAATTTTTGACAAAAGAAAAAGCCGTCTGAAACTTTGGAAGAGCGAAGACGACTTTAAACCAAATTAGAGAAAATCTCGTGAACTCACGCGCTCTCTTTCTCTAATTGTAACAAATTGGAGGCTAAAAAGAAATGGGAAAAACACCATATACTGTTTTAATGTATCGGCGCATTCTTAAAAGACTGCTAGAGATACAAGAATTTTACAGTTTTGATATTTACAACTATCAATCAGAAACAGCACCGTCATTATATAGCTATCTCCTTGTCTTACACAGGGATAACGGAACAGCTTTACGCAAAGTACTTTCTAAAATCTTTACAAGCCAAGACAGCAGAACTATTTTTATTGTAGCTGATCAGTACGCAAGCAAAGAATTATCACATATAAAAAACAAAGGAATGATAACAGAGGAGTTAGCATAATGACACAATTTATAAATGTAGACGAGGCAAAAATATTGTTTGGGAAATGTTTAGCCAAAGCACGCCACCATATCGAGGTTGACGACAATACAGACAAGCTGTTTGACGGAAAAACTATCGTTACTTTTACTTTTTTAGGGGATTGTTACCAAGTGGAGTATATTGGAGGTGTAAAAGCATGAGATTAGGAAAATATACGTTAACAGTAAGACGAACCAAAAATCTTACACTGCTTATCTGTGATGAAAAGCAAAGTCATGCTTTAGTGAGTAAGTTCATCTACTTCACTGAAAATACAGAGAGAAAGCCTCTTGTTATTACGAAAGAAATTGCTGATAAATACCGCTTAATACAACAAGCGAAACGTGATTTAAAAGCTGGACGTGATAAATCAGTTGTAGAGCCGTTATTTACTACAGCATTTGAATTATCTTTAAGCAATAATGCAAATGGTAAGCACCCCTATTGGATAAGCCAAGAAATGTATTGGTCTGGATATGCAAGAGGAATACGTGAACAACGACAATCACAAAGGGAACATCAAGAAAAACAGAGTAATATCGGTTCATTAACTGGCAATGATATAGCAGACTTAGCCCAGACACTTGGAATTGATATAAATAAGCTCAATACTGCAGTACTTGGACTCACAGCAAGCAGAAAGGCGGTGTAGCATGATTGAAGATATAAGAGAAAAAAACGCAGAAAATACAGCTTTAATCACTATGATCATAGATGAAATAACAGGTTTATATCAAAATGAAAGCAATGGACGACTTTACGAAATTAAGCGATTAGAAAATTCTCTTGTTACTTCCCTATACATGATTGATAAGCGAGTGCAGGATATTGCGGAACTTACAGACAAATTGATTGAAGCTGAACTCCATAGGGAAAAGGAGGACGACAGTGAGTAACCAACATGATCCTTTAACTGCATTGGTGGCGCGTGGTTTAGTTGAAGAAGTAAGTCAAAAGCTCAATGAGAGTCTAGAGATACAAAGACAACTGCTGAAGCGTGAAAGCAAGACAGGAGAAATCAGACAAAGCGAACTACTCGAAGATTTAGGTATATCCCCCAATACTTTGGCGAAATGGGAGAATAACGGCTTAAATCGCACTGTAAGAGGTGGCTCAATCTTCTATCTTTTAGAAGAATTACACCGATTTAATTATTGACTTTAACAGGCAAGGCGAAGTTAAGAGAATTTGAACAATAAGTAAGTATAGAAAACACACGGAAAAACAAACCGAAAGGACAGGAACAATGAAATTAACAGACTTTCCAAAGACAGACCAAGCTATTATAACAGCTATGAAGTCACATATTGGCCTTGATAGAGCCATTAAGCTAAACACATTAGCCCAACAGCTTAAACTCACAGAACGGGGCTTACAGAGTCGAATTGAGGTGCTACAAGGCATGGGGTGCGCCATTGGCTCAATTGATAACGGTTATTTTATCCCAACGACTGAGGAAGAAAGACGGCTAGGGATCATCAAGAAAATGCGCACAGGGAGCAGTATTTCACGCGCTGTGGACGGCTACAACCTTGCGGAGTTGAATTGGCTTGAACAGTTGGAGGGTATTGAATGACACAAGTAAAAACAGCCCTTCTAGTTGGTATTGAGTATCTTTATAACTTTATGGAAGATACAGTTATCGTTAAAGAGGGAACACCCCAAGAGCGTATCAACGAGATATTAGAGGAGGTTCACGAGTGACGGAGAAAAAAAAGGATATGGCTCTTTTAGATTGGGATGATGAAATAAGTCCAATCAGTACGGAAAAACAGAGCTACTTAGAGAAACAGCGTAAAGCATGGGAAGTATTAGAAAAAAATCTTGAAGCTGTTAAGTCGTTACCGTGGGAAAATTTCGACAACGTCGATAGTGCAAAGATACCTGAAAATTTGGATAGCGTGCATGTCTTACACCAAGATATTTACAGACACCCTTATCTTGAAATTAAAGGAAACGGTGCCGAACCTTTAAGAATAAAACGACCTGGTCTTTACTTAAACAACGGCATAGCCACAGTATCAATCTTTCATGGCACAGTAAATACTGCAGATAAAAAAGAAAAAGATCCCGAGGGAAACGAAACAATTGAAAAAACCACAGTTACAGCCCAGCCTCTCAAAAAGATACCTAGAGAAGTACCTTTTATATTAGATTATCTTTTCGGAAGCATTGTCGTTGATAAGGGGAGCTTATATCTTGTTAAGGGCATACAGTTTATTTTGCTGTCAGATTTAGAACTTTCAAGAATTTATAAAATTTCTAAGAAAGGGAGTCAAGGCGGAAATTTCAATATTACAGAGCTTAGAAAGGTTATCCTATTTATTGATGAACAGCTTAAAATAAAGCCCGCTAAGTCCTTAAAAAGATATACCTTAGCATTCAAAGACTTTCAATTGGACTTATACAATAAAAAGTTACTGCTTGATACCAAACCTAAGCAAGAAGAGTCTTATTTTAAAGTATATGATTGCACCTATCGGGAAGTTATGGACTTACAGCCATTTGTTAGAGATTTTTATGATGAAACTATGAATGATAATGATAGTTTGCATAATGCAACGTTACAGATTATTTATACAATGCTGGTCGCGTGTCGATTAGATACAAAACGGCATTTCTTTGTAAGTAAATCCTTTCCACGTACGGGTAAAAGTTTGAGGCAAGATATTATAGCCACACTCTTTGAAAATAAAACGGTAGAATTATCTAACTTAATCGGTGGTGTATCTGATATTCATTGGGCTGGCTTAGACGGTGGAGAAATGCTTATTGTTCCAGAAAGTGGCGAACTTACGAATATGGATCGTGTGCTTAAAATTTTGGCGACAAACTCCACGCATAAAGCAAGACCACAAGGAGGCAATCCCGTTGATGTTAATTTGAGTGGTGTCCTGTCAATTGATACGAATGAGAAAGTGAGTTTTTCAAGCCAGCTCAGTAGTCGAGCAGTTAATATATCTTTCCATGATAGACCCGCAGGAGAGAGCGATAAGGCGCGTGAGGAGGTCTTTAAACCCTATTGGGATAACTTTACCGAGCAGAAGGCAAATAGTAGTAATTTGAGCCCAAAAGATACTGCAGGTATCGCTTTCCTTATTCATTCTTTTCTTTATTGGCAGTCAGAAGAATTTGTTTTAACGTTTCGCCGAGTGGAGATGAATAACTTTAGAAATACTAGCGATTTTGGAGAAAGTCAAAGTTATATCTTAGAACACCAGCAAAAAACCAGTTTAAATTATACCCCTGTCACTCCTGAACTTTCTGAAATTATGACAGAAGAGTTTGGTCGGAATAAAAAATTAAAAGATCAAAGCATGAGCGAAATTGGTAGAGTCTATAAGCCCAAAAGGTGGAGAGATAACGAGGGAAATACGAAAGTTACTAAAGCGTGGGTTATAGAAGACGCTTTAAGAGCCCAGCGAGCTATCACAACATGGATTGAAAGTTTAATGAGTGACAATTGATAGTGTAACCCGCCAGTAACCTGTTGTAACCGATACAGGTTACAGCCTTTAGACCAGTGATACCAACACCTTATAACCCTTTGTAACCTGTAACCTATATTTATACCCCCCTTAATGTTTTTATTTTATATCTACATAAAAGATGAACTATACCAATTTATAAAATTAACATTTTATGGAGTAGAAAATTTTATTAAAAATTTGTATAGGAACAGGTTACACAGGTTACACGCTAAAAATGTGACAACCATGCGGTTTCGATAGGTTACACAATGGGGTACAATCGGTTACTGACAGGTTACATTTGCTAAAAACGCTTAATGTAACTCATAAATAAAAGAAAATTGATGATTTAAAATCAGTGAAATTACAACTATACCAATTTAGGAAAGGTAAAGAATGGAAGATAAAATAATCAGGGCTGCAAAAGCGTGTATCGAATTTATAAAGCAGGACGGTGGTAATAGTTCCTTTGTTAATATTGAGCACGTCATGGAGCAACACGGGATAAGTATTAGTGATGGTCAAGAGGGCGGTTATGTCTTAAATTTTGGGAAAGATTATTCTAATATCGTTTTATGGGTGTTTCAAAGTATTGAAGCTCATGACGTATGGCACACCATGACAAGGTTATTAGATAACAAAAATCAAGCTGTACAAGTCCGAGCAACCCAAACGTTAATTTATTTAGTAGACGGTAAGGTACTCAATATGCCACTTGCGAAGTCAAAACGAAATTATAAGAAACCTCATTAGCTACCTACTGTGCTTTCTATTCAAAACAAGGAAAAGAAAAGGAACTAATGCCATGAAAAACCAAAACAGAACACCGCCTATAATCGTCCATAACGCACCCAAGGAAAAACAGGCACTTCTTAATGAGTTCGAGCAGACACAGCGTATACGGCTACCAGTGAGCCTTAGGCACGTACTTATGACATTGAACTATAAAGACCTAGGCAATACGTTGGCTTTTGTGAGCAAGCGTATAGGTACGCCTAGAACCTCAGATAAAACAGAAAAGGAAAACACAAAATGACAGATATTATCAAATTTAACGAAGAACACACACCAAAAACAGAAATCGGAAAAATGAAGTTTGAACTTGCGGAGGCACTAACGGCTATTAGTGACTTACAAAATGGTTACATTTCCCCAAAACTGACAGCAACAGAACGACACGAAAAGTTTAATAAAGCTATGATTACAGTTTGCAATATCTTAGGTATCGATTTAGATATGCACGAACTATTAAAAACGGGTTCAGAGGGCTTTAGCTATTCAGACACAGAGGACTATACCAAGACACTAGAACAATTAGTAAGCAATAACCGAAGCCATGACATCAAAACAAAGCTATTCACTCTCTTTACGCTTGCCAGTGGTCTATCTTATTCAGATACTGACTTTATCGTCGTTGATGATAAGGGAGCAGAAACACCAGCCACACAGCAGGAACTTGCCAAGGCTTTACGCACCAACCTTGTCGAACTTACAGATAGTTTAGGCTATTCGGTAGATGAAGTAACCGAGAGCCACGAAGAGAAACCGCAGGACACGGTAAAATCAATTATCCAAAATATTAAAGATGTTTCTGCACGTCCGAGCGAATACGCTGGGGAAGATATGGATGTCTTAGGCGACCTCATTTACTCTTATGTTGCAGATTTATGTAATGCTCTAGGATTTGAAGATATGAGCGATAGTGAAGTACCTACTAACGAGCACAAGGAGAAACATAAATCTGTAGAGGATATTCTCTTAGCGTTATATGACGATCTTACAAACGAAGATTTGAACCCTGTAAGTCTTAGAGATTTTGGGCGTATCTATGTTTTTGATTTAGCCGATTTATTAGGTATCGAAGAACTCTCTAGCATTCGTGATATTCATATCGTAGAGGGGGAACAGTGGGTAAAAGCTACTGCAGAAAAGTTAGCAGACCAAGAAGTCTATGAAAGCCTACCCGCAGAGGATAAGCTCAACGTGGATATGTTGAATAAGCTCCATGAAGTTCAAGATCACGTTTTACAAAGCGGACAAGATGCTGTAAGCATGAACCAAGTCCAAACAGCTATTTCTATTCTTGAAGGCAGTTTAGGTGTAATCGACCATGAGGAGAAATAATCATAGATAAGATAATTAAGGTCTGTGATTTTATCGCAGGCATACCAAGCCGAGGGCTGGAACAACTTGCCGAAGAGTTCGCACCATTGCCACAGGAACAAATAAATAAACGTGATCCTTACAATGCAGACAATACTTTCTTGGGGTTCAGAGCAAGACCCTTACAACGTAGAAAGCCAAGCGTAACAGAGTGGCTGACTGATGAGGGATTGCAGAAACTTGAAGAATACGCACGACAAGGCTTTAAACAGTCTTACATTGCAACAAAAATTATAAGCGTAGACAAAGCCATTTTCTCGAAATGGAAAAGTACGCACTCAGAAATAGCACAAGCTCTCTCACGAGGTTATGAGAAAGCAAAATAAAAAATAGCCTGGTCGATTGACTGGGCTTTTGGTGGTTAAGTAGGTAAGGTTTTGGGTAGGTATTTCAAAATAAAAATGTACGATATTTCCCTTTCTGCCGTCCCTAAAAAGAGTCTATCTTTCATTATCTGAGTCCCTAAAAAAAGAAATTGCTAATAAATGCTAACATTAAAACCTATATAGAAAGTACGAATTGTTGGAAAATGTAGGAATATCCGTACGAGTTAAAGGGGTACGAAAACCTGACAAAACTTGACATTTATTTTTACCAGAAAGGAACATATAAACATGAGCAAAGCAAAAATAACTGAAGATGAATTTACTAGATTTGAACGCCTATTTTTCAAGGTATGGCACGTCTATGAGTTTGGGAATGACAAGTATTATAGTTTCTCAGATACTGAAATAGAGTATTTAAATAACACCCTTGAACAGTTCAAGCAAGAACACCCGCGAGAGCATGACATCATCATTAGGCACTATCTAAAGCGCGTGTATTATACAACCATAGCAAGAGAGCAGAGAGTATCAGAAGGCTATATTAGAAAGCTGTGTAAGAATGGGGCTTACTACTTCTTGCAACTGTATGATAAAAAATAGGTACGAAATAATACAAAACCAAACGAATACGGGACTTTTTGAGAATTTGAAAAGTAATGTGAAGCCTTGTATTTACTCGCTTAGTAGGAGTTTAACGAAAATTTCAGTGTTTGGTTTTGTGTAATTGATCATACCCTTAAGGAAAAGAGGTACGAAATTGCAGGTTTTTTCATGTTTTCGGAGTTTTTGATTGAATATAAAATAAGTATAAAGCCTTTTGTATACTACATTACTTAGACGTTCGTTAAATTTAAATACTGTAATATCGTACCCGAGTACGAATATAGTTTTAAAAGGTACGATAATACTAATTTTTACTATATCAGAACCCTAAGGTTTTACTAAGGTAAGAGGTACGTATTGTTGGCAAATGTTGGCATAAAAAGTATGTTGATAGCAAAGTTATAAAAGTAGTGTTTGTGCTTGCTATCATTGGCTTAACAGTAATATTTATAACTGAAAACAAAACCCAGGTTACACCAATGAAAGGTACAAGGTTACTACAAGGTTTCCACTAAAATTTTTAGAGTAATAACGGTAAGGTTACGGTAAGGAAAAGGGCTAGTCATGTTGAAAAATGTTGAAGTGAAATGTTGACTTTTGTTGACATGAAAAAAGCCTCTTGAAAGAGGGAGCTTATCAGACAAATACAAGAAGCAAGGTACCTAATTTTAATATAAATTTGCCTGACGTAGTGATTGTACCAAACGTTAAAATATTAATTCAAGTAATACCCTAACTTTTTTTTACAAACGAAAAAAAGCACTTGCATAACCAAGTGCTCTAATGAATATCCTATTTATAGGAAAGGAGAATATAGGATTCGAACCCATGCACCGACTTCTCGGTCTAACGATTTAGCAAACCGTCCTCTTCAGCCTCTTGAGTAATTCTCCAATTTGCCTCTCACTTTGGAAAAAAGACCTGTGTTAAATAAAGCAGTTGACAGACAACAAAATTAGTATACCAGACAATGAGTATAGAGTGCAAATTTTAACACAACTTTTTTCATAAACAAAAAACCACGCTGGCAAGACGTGGAAGTGTAATTCATTTTTCATTAAGTTTAATATTGCCATGAATATTATATCGCATCTAAAAAAGGAGAGCTAAATCATGAGCAATTACAAGTTTTTAATACGTTTCTATTTACTGAGGTTCATACAAGAGTCTACTAGCCGAGCAGAGAAGTTTGTCGAGCGTTTCGGAGGAGATGATACCAATATCAAAAGGAACAGGCAGACTATTGACAAGCTGGACGATATATTTAACCCTCTCAGTGAGCAGGTACTGGAGCTTATGAGGTTAAGATTTGTGGACGAGTTAAAGGTTATAGACGTTGCTGAACGCACAGGACTAACTTATAACAAGGTTTATAGCCTGTGTGCTGAGCCTGTCCGAGAAGTTAAGAAATTGACTAAAGAGTATTACAAGAAATAAATACTGGCATTTAACATAATAGTCTTAAAAAATAAAAATCGCAGAAATGCGTGTATGTTATAATTTAGAGTGCAGGGAGTCCATATCCAGTGGGCTTTTTGTGTACCGTCACGCGCTTTTACTGATTTATAAAATATCAAGTAGTTAAGAAATAGAATAGATATGTTTATCAGAGATAATGCTTAATTTGATATACTATTAATAACTTAATAATTTTTAGAAGGAAGACCCATGACCATTTTACTAAAAGATATTTTTAACTTCGAGGATTTGTTAAAAAAATATAATGGAAAAAGAATTAAACTTCGATTTAATACAAATTGGCAAGAAAATAGTATGGTTTTTGATTATGCTGATATGTGTAGAAAAAAAGAAAACAAATTTGTTCCAATGATGTTAACGGTAGGAAATAAAAAACAATCTCGAAACTCAGAAAAGGATATACAGTTCCAATTCATTGAAGTAGAACGTCATAAATGGCTTTTTGTAGGGGCATACGATATAAAAACAAAGCATAGCTTAACTTACGATTTATCTGAGGAGTTCTCAGAAAGTTATGCTGAGGCTGTCAGACTCTAAGAGTACGACAAGTTTATGGAAAAGTTAGTTGTCAATTTTAAAAACCGTGGTCAAAGTTTTTTCTATGTAAACCAAGATATTATAAATAGTATTCATATAAATTCTATTTTGCCTAAGCCTTATTTTGAATTAGATGTCGATTTCCCTGGATATAATAATATTTGTGAGAGTTATTATGATTTAAAACAGCACTGGAATAATAAATCATGGATTCAGGCTTTATCAGAAGTCTATGGTGTCTATTTAATTACCGATATAAAAACAGGTAAATTATATGTTGGATCCGCTACAGGAAAACATGGTATTTATGGTAGGTGGTCAACATATCTTGCTGAGGGATATGATAAAAATGAGTTAGAAGATAGTAAATATCCCAATACAAAACTGAAGGAAATAGTTAATGTTAAGGGAATAGAATATATAAAGAAAAATTTTCAATATAGTATTCTAGAAATATTTAATAAAAATGATATTGGTAAGCAAAATGCATTGGAACGCGAAAGTTATTGGAAAAATATGCTACAGTCACGTAAATTTGGATATAATAATAATTAACCAATTAAATCCCATGTAAAACTAAACTAATAAAAAAGCTCACAGCACAAAACTGTGGGCTTTTAGTATTGAAAAAATGTATCGTTTTAATGATTGATAAAAAGGGCTGTAATTCCAGTAGTTAAGCCAAGTTACAACTTATAAATCAATTTCCGATTATACTATATATTTACCATAATTAAAGGATATTAGATATATTATGTATAGTTAATGATGAACGTCTATGTATCAAGCACCCTGTGCAAAATAAAATGAAAAATTTCGATAGAGGATAGGTTAGGTGTAGTCACGGATAAAGTTGCACAACATTTTAAAAAGTAAAGGGGGTGTTAAATTATTAATTGACTATCCCCCCACCTCTCGAATAAAAAAATAAAAGCTAAAAGAACCGAGTGAGATTAGCTTTTTCCAAGTGTACGGAGTTCTGAAAATATTTTTTTTCTGAGTAGAAATTGCTCAACTGTGGGGATAAATAGCATTTGATAGTGTCCTTAGCACGCATAAGAACTGCGAAAAAGACACAAAACAGAGCTTATAAAGCGCGTGGTTATCACGTTTGTAAAAGTAGTTCTTAAGGGAACACAATAGTGAAAAAGTTTATACACGTTATTTTTAGATCTTGTACTTGTCCTAAAAGCAATGGTAAAAAAGGACTGTTTTTCGTAAGATTTTGGTAATAAAAAAAGCCGTATATTTTTAATATACAGCTCCTTGCCTGACAAAAATTAGTTACGTTTTTAACTACGTTTTAGTTGAAAGTCATTATATGTTATTTATACCTAATTTCATATTTTAATCAATATTTTACATTCAGTGACACTCATTAGGCCTTATTTAAGTGGTGTGGTAAAATATAAGAATGAAGAGTGTTGAAACCCGTGGGCTCGTCCTGTATACTAAAAATTATCGTGAAAAGGATAAGTTGGTCAAGATTTTTACTGAGTCTTTTGGCAAGCGTATGTTTTTTGTTAAAAATTTTGCACGTTCTAAATATGCCAGCAGTTTACAAAACTTTACAGCTGCAAGTTTGATGGGAACAATCAATGATGAAGGTTTTTCCTTTCTTGATGATGTGAGTGAAGCTGTAACTTACAAGCATATCAGTGAGGATATCTTCCTTAATGCTCATGCTTCTTATATTATTAGTCTAGCCGATGCAGCAATTCCGGATAACCAATATGATTCTTCTCTTTATGCTTTCGTGATTAAGTGTATGGACTTGTTGGATCAAGGTTTTGATAAAGAAATCATTACCAATATTTTTGAAATCCAAGTTTTAAGTCGTTTTGGAGTTGCTCTAAATTGTACGGAATGTGCTTTTTGCCATAGTAAGCAAGGTCCTTTTGATTATTCCTATAAATTCAACGCTTGCCTTTGCAAAAATCATTTTGATGAGGATATGCGTCGCTTACATCTGGATCCTAACGTTCTTTATTTGGTCAATCTCTTTCAGGAAATATCTTTAGATCAACTCGAGAAAATATCTGTTAAAAGAGAGATGAAAGAAAAGATACGTTTATTTATTGATGGTATCTACGACGAATATGTCGGTATTCATTTGAAATCTAAAAAGTTTTTAGATGGAATGAAAGATTGGGCCGACATAATGAAAGAATAAAAAAAGCATTCAGATGAATGCTTTTTTTATTCTTTTAAACGTGGATAGGTAATCCATCAGCAATTTCAGCTGTATCCATGATTGCTTCACCAAGTGTTGGGTGAGGCTGGATAGTCAAGGAAATATCTTTTGAAGTCAAACCATTTTCAATCGCAAGAGCAAGACCTGAAATCAAGTCAGAAGCTCCAGGACCAACGATTTGAGCACCAATAACGGCTCCTTCTTTGTTCTCTGTAATTAAACGGATGAAACCTGTTGTATCGTCCATTGAGATAGCACGTCCGTTAGCTGCAAATGGGAATTTGCTGATTTTAACTTGATCCATGCGATCTTTTACAGATTCAGGTGTTTCACCTACAGTAGCCAACTCTGTTGTTGTATAAGCAACAGCAGGAAGAGCGATATGCAAGTCCACAGCGTCTTCTCCGCCCGCAATGGCAGCAGCAGCAATCTTTGCTTGGAATGATGCTTTGTGTGCGAGCATTGGTCCAGGAACAACGTCACCAATAGCATAGATGTGCGGTACAGAAGTTTGGAATGAGTCATCGACTTCGATGAGGCCACGATCTGTAAGCTTAACGTCAGTGTTGTTAAGACCTAGCATATCAGTATTTGGACGACGACCTACGGATACGAGCAAGTAGTCACCCGTAACTGTTTGTTCTTTACCATCTACTTCGAAAGTTAAAGTAACATCTGTATCTGTTTGAGTCGCAGATTTTGCCATAGCAGAAGTGAAGATTTCTGAACCAGCAGTTTTTACACGGTTAGCAATGATGTCTGACATTTCTTTGTCAAAACCATTTAAGATGTGATCTAATCCTTCAACAATAGTAATTTTAGAACCTAACATACGGTAGGCGCCACCAAGTTCAGAACCGATAACACCACCACCAACGATAATCAAATGTTTAGGGATTTCCTTCAGATTAAGCGCACCTGTTGAATCAATAATGCGTCCGCCGTAAGGGAAACTTGGGATTTCAATTGGACGTGAACCTGTAGCAATAATTGCATTTTGGAAGTTCAACAATTGGAAGCCGTCTTCTTGCTCCACGTTAATTGTTTCATTATCGATGAATTCAGCTGTTCCTTTAATCAACTCAATTTTATGCTTTTTCAGGAGCATTGCGATACCGCCAGTGAGTTGCTTCACGACTTTTTCATCTTTCCATGATTGAGCAGCGGCCCAATCAAGATTTACTTCACCGTTAGAAAGTCCAAAGGGACTTTTGCCTGCTTCTTGTTTAAGAGCGTCTTGATAGTGGTGTCCCACGTTAATCAAGGCTTTTGAAGGGATACAACCAATATTAAGGCAGACCCCACCTACGTTATCTTTTTCGATAACAACAACTTTTTTACCAAGTTCAGCCGCGCGAATCGCCGCAACGTAACCGCCAGGGCCTGATCCGATGACAACTGTATCTACTTCAGTGGCTTGTGCACCAACAACCATAATTATTCTTTCCTCTTTTCTTCTTAAACTTCCATGAGCATGTAAGCTGGATCAGCTAAAAGACTCTTAAGATAGTTCAATGAACCTTGTCCGAGCATACCATCGATGAGACGGTGGTCGTAGCTTACAGAAAGCTTCATGTTTTGACCAACAGCTAATTCACCTTCAGCGTTAACGATTGGTTCTTTAACGATTGAACCAAGGCCAAGGATCATAACGTCAGAACCATTGATGATTGGTGTAAACCAAGTGCCGCGGGCAGAACCAATATTTGAAATTGTGATTGTTGAACCGCGCATTTGGTCTGGTTTGATAGAACCAGTACGTACAGCTTCAGCAAGTTCAGAAATTTCTTTAGCAATAGTAAAGATTGATTTCTTATCTGCATTTTTAATCACAGGTACATAAAGTCCGCTTGGCGCATTTACGGCGATACCAATGTTTACATCATTATGGTAAACAATATCCGTACCGTCTATAGATGCGTTAATTTCTGGGAATTTCTTAGCTGTAGCAGCCAAGGCTTTAGTCACGTAAGCAAGGTAAGTAAGTTTAACATCTTGTTTAGCCGCAATTTCTTTGTATTCTTTACGGTGAGCAACAAGTTTAGAAACTTCCACTTGGTCAAAGTTAGTAACCGCTGGAATATTTGCATTTTGTGTGCTCATCGCGTTTGAGATGGCTTTACGTGTTGGCGTCATTGGCTCACGACGATCACCTTCAGCTGCTTGTACAGGAGCTGGAGCTGGTTTAGGAGCAGCAGGTTTAGCTGCATCAGCCTTAGGAGCTGGCTTAGCTTCCGCAGGAGCAGCGGCTTTAGGAGCAGCTGCGCCAGAAGCAAAGGCTTTGACATCTGCCAAGGTTGTGTGTCCATGACGACCTGTAGATTGAACTTGAGTCAAGTCAATACCGTGTTCACGCGCATAGTGACGTACAGATGGCATCGCAAGAACGCGACCGTCTGCGGTAGTACGTGTTGTAGCACCACCTTCAGTTTTAGGAGCAGAAGGTGCTGTATCGGCAGTTGTTGTTGGAGCAGCTTTAGGAGCTGGGGTAGCGGCAGCTGTAGAACCATTACCATTGTATTCGATAAGTGGAGCGCCGACTTCAACAGTTGTTCCAGCCTCAACAAAGAGTTTTGTAACTTTACCAGAGTAAGGAGACAAGATTTCTTGCATCAATTTGTCGTTTTGTACTTCAGCAACAGGATCATCTTCTTTGACGTCGTCTCCGACTTTTACAAGCCAGTTGGCGATATCGCCTTCGTGCATACCTTCACCGATATCAGGCATAGTGAAGATTTGAGCATCACCTGAAGGAGCTTCAGAAGCAGCAGCGGGAGATGCTTCAGTAGTACCAGCTTCGCCTGAGCCATCTCCATCATATTCGATAAGTGGAGCGCCAACTTCAACAGTTGTTCCAGCTTCAACGAAAAGTTTTGTTACAGTACCAGAGTAAGGAGACAAAATTTCTTGCATCAATTTGTCGTTTTGTACTTCGGCTACGGGATCGTCTTCTTTAACGACATCTCCGACTTTTACAAGCCAGTTGGCGATATCGCCTTCGTGCATGCCTTCGCCGATATCAGGCATTTTAAAAATTTCAGTCATAATCTACTACCTCTTTCACTTTTTTCACAATATCGTCAGCTTTAATTGCCCAGTCATTTTCGGCTTGAGCAAATGGGAAGATAGAATCTGGCCCCGCTACACGGCCGATAGGTGCTTTAAGTGACAGAACGAAACGTTCTGAAATTTCCGCCATAACGTTAGCAGCAATACCAGCTGTACGTTGAGCTTCTTGAACGACAACAACACGTCCAGTTTTTTCAACTGTTTCACCGATTGATTTGATGTCAAGTGGTGAAACAGTACGCAAATCAAGAACTTCAGCGCTAACACCTTCTTTTTCGAGTTGTTCAGCAGCCTTGATAGCCAAAGGAACTGTACCACCATAAGCGATAATTGAAACGTCTGAACCTTCTTTAGCAACCACTGCTTGGTCCAAAGGTGTTGTGTAATAACCTTCTGGAACTTCACCTTTAACAGAACGATAAAGGTGTAAGTTTTCAAGGTACATTACAGGGTCATTATTTTCAATGGCTGCCAAAAGGAGACCTTTAGCATCAGCCGGATTTGAAGGCATAACAACACGGAGTCCAGGAATTTGAGCAAAGAGCCCTTCAATAGAATCGGCATGCATTTCAGGTGTTTTTGTACCGATACCATAAGGTGTACGGATAACAATTGGGTTATGACGTGTGTTGTTAAAACGGTAACGTGTACGAGACATTTGTCCAGCAATTGAGTCAAAAACTTCATACACAAATGTGCCAAATTGGATTTCCATAACAGGGCGGAAGCCTTGAGTTGAAAGACCAATTGCTAAACCACCAATACCAGATTCAGCTAAAGGTGTGTTGAAGACGCGGTCTTCTCCGTGTTTGGCTTGGAGTCCGTCGGTTGCACGGAATACCCCACCATTTTGTCCAACGTCTTCACCGAAGATCAATGTATTTTCGTCACGTTCAAGCGCCAAGTCAAGCGCTTCTGTGATTGCTGCAATATAAGTTTTTACTGCCATGTTTACTTGCCCTCACTTTCAAATTTTGCAATTTGTTCTGCCATCACTTGGCTAGGTACTTCAAGTGTGTTTTTCAAGAAGCTTGAGATTTTTTGTTTTTCAACATTATTTGCTTTCTTGATGTCTGCATCGATACGAGCATCAAGTTCTGCGATATAAGCTTCTTCTTGAGCATCATCCCAGATACCTTTTTCAGTCAAGTAAGTACGCATACGGAGCAATGGTTCTTTTGCCCACCAAGCATCAAGTCCTTCTTGGCTACGGTAACGAAGTGGATCATCACCAGCTGTTGAATGTGGCTCCAAACGGTTAGTAAGAGCTTCAATAACTACCGGTCCATTACCAGCAACAGCCCAAGCACGAGCTTCTTTAGCTGCCAAATACATAGCGATTGCATCGTTACCGTCTACAACGATAGATGGTGCACCAGCTGCCCAACCTTTAGCAGCCAAGTGAGGTGCTGCTGTTTGGAGTTCACGTGGTGTTGAGATTGCATAACCATTATTTTGGATAAAAGCAACAAGAGGAGCTTTGTAAGCAGAAGCAAAGTTGATACCTTCATAAGTATCACCTTGAGATGAACCACCATCACCTGTGTAAACAAAGGCAACTGCATCTTTTTTGCGTTTTTTAAGGCCCAAAGCAACACCAGCAGCTTCAACATATTGAGCACCAATGATGATTTGTGGGAACCAAGATTTTACTTCCGCACCTTCGTCTGTTGTATATTCGTTACCGAGTTGGTGACCACGAGACCAGAGGAGCCCCTTCCAAATTGGCCAACCTTTTGCGTAAATTTGTGGCAAGTCACGATAACCTGGGAAAAGCCAGTCTTCGTCAGTGAATGCAAAAGCAGAAGCCATTTGAGAAGCTTCTTGACCTGCAGTTGGTCCAAAGAATCCCATACGTCCTTGCTTAGCAAGCTTCATGCAACGGATGTCAATTTGACGACTAAGAAGCATGTTTTTAAAGAGTTCTACTAAATCTTGATCTGAAAGATCGGCACGTTTAAGGCCTTCTTCGTCAACGATTTTTCCATTTTCGTCTAAGATTTGAAGCGTTGGAAATGCGCTATCTTGTAATTCTAATTGTTCTTTGAAATCGAGGATTTTTGTGCTGTTTGACATAAATATCTCACTTTCTTCTTCATTCTTGTTTTTAAACTAATTCATCAGCTCTAAAAAGCTGTGAAAGTTCGTTGTTTTCAATTGTTCCAAAATACTGACCTGCTTTGTTTTTCTCTAAAACTTCATAGACAGCATCTGGATTAAACGGAAGACCGATAAAATCTTGTTTGATATCACGCCAGTCACGGACACCAAGGAAATCTCCCAAGAAATTAATATCAGTAATCAGACCATTATCAACGTCAACTTGGATATCAATTGATCCACCAGTAAATTTGGCATGGTTGTTGAAACTGAATTTAGGGCTTTCACCATAATTCCAATCCCAAGTTGAAAATTGTTCATCACGTGCAACCTTTATACCAGCCAGCTGTTCATCGCTCAGAATATATTCACCATCTTTACCTTGGTCCGTCAAATAGTATTTGAGGGCATCGATAAAAGTATCTAAGTTTAAGTCAGGGGCAAAGTCTTTAATGTTCCCCACACGTGCGCGGACAGATTTAGCAGCCTTAGAGACAAACTTTTCGTCAGAGACATTCAGTGAGCGGATCATCGCCTCCACATCAGTATCCCAAAGTAAAGTACCGTGGTGCATAAGGTAACCACCAGCGTAACGTTGAGCGTTCCCCGAAACTTTTTTCCCCGAAATTTCTAAATCATTTCTTCCAGTAATTTCGGCTTCAATACCAAGGGAGCGAAGTGCATCATACATGGGTTTCACGAATTGATGAAAGTTGACCTGGGCTGAACTGGCTACGGGAACAAAAAATGTAAAACAAATATTTCCCTCATCATGATAGACAGCACCACCACCAGATACGCGACGTACAACTTGTACATCATGTTGATCAATATAATCTTGGTTTATCTCAGCAAAAGTATTTTGGTTACGTCCAACGATAACAGCGCGCTTATTTTGCCAAAGGGCAAATACGGGCTCGTCTGCTTTCAGATTGTTTAATAACCAAGAATCCATCGCAATGTTAGTATAGGCATCCTGCCCGAGATAATTGATATATTGCATAGATTCTCCTTCCATTAAAAATATATGTCAAATGTCTTTGACATTGAACACATATAGTTTCATTATATCCCTTGTGAAATAGAATGTAAAGAAAAATGACTCCGCTATCATAATTGAATATTATGCTATTTCTTTGAAAAATTTGTGAAGTTATGAATGTAAAAAAACATGCATTGGCATGTTTTTTTATGAGTTCAATAATTTTTATAAATCTTGCCTGATGTGTCGTGCTTTTTCAGGAAAATCTGTAAAAATTCCTGCTATATTATGCTGAAAGGCATAGCGCATGTCCGTTTCCGAATCAATCCCCCAGAGCCGGATTGGCCGATGATCAGAAGCTAGAAGTTCGGGGTACTTTAAAACATACTTTTTTTTCAAATGAAGACTGGACATAAAGTTCTCTACTTTATTTAGGCTTACCTTCTGTAATTTTTTACCTGCAAGGTAGGCTATTTCATCTTTTACACCGAGATCCTGAAGCCGCTGAAGTGTATTGACATTAAAAGAAGAATAGATGATTGTAAATGGAAGAGTTTGTTGAGCAACCAACTCCAATACTTTTTCTTCGATATCTGGGTAGTCAATAATGTCGGTCTTAAACTCAATGTTTAAGAAGCCTGTAAAGTTCTCTTTTGTCAGCAGATTTATAACTTCCTGTAATGTAGGAATACGTTCTCCCCTGAAACGGCTATCAAACCAAGAGCCAGCATCTAATTGTTTAAGTTCTGCCAGTCTTAAGTCACGGACACGCCCTTTTCCAGAGGTTGTCCGATTGACTTTTTCGTCATGAATGACGACCAATTGATTATCCTTAGACAGGTGGACATCGAGTTCAATACCGTCTGATTTGACACGAAGAGCTTCTTGGAAGGCGGCTAACGTATTCTCAGGTCGGTTACATTTTGAGCCACGGTGAGCAAAAATAAGACAAGTATTCTGATTTTTCATATAAGAATCATTTTTCTCTAAGTCCATATCTTTTCCTTTTAAATATTGTATTCATCTTCGATAGCCGTGACAAAATCATGCATAATTTTATCTCTTTTCTCAGCTAATTTTTTAGCATGTGCTGTGTTTAGTAAATTTTTGAGCAAAAAGAGCTTTTCGTAAAAATGATTGAGCGTTGTGCCTTGGTTTTGGTGGTAAGTATGCTTATTTTCAAACTTTTCGGGTAATATTTGTGGGTCGTAAAAGGTGCGACCTTTGGCCCAGCCATACTCTAAAGTCCGCACAATGCCCCAAGCGCCCATCGCATCAAGACGGTCGGCATCTTGGACGATTTGACCATTGATGTCGAGTTCTTTTTTCTCCAAAAGGTTAGTAGAATAACTCATATTGTCAATGATGTAAAAGATTTTATCCTGCTTCTCTTTGGAAAAATCTAAGGAAGTTAAGAAGGCTGCAAGGTCCTGGTTGTGTTTGTCAACATTGGCACAGAGCTTTTCATCATAGATATCGTGCAGGTAAGCCGCAGCAATAACTAAATCCGAATCTGCAAGGGGCTCAGTAGCAAGAATTTGCTTTGCGAGCTTAACAACGCGACTGACGTGATCAAAGCCATGTCCATCATTGTTATTCTCATGGATTTTCTTGGCAAATGCGGCAATTTTTTCTTGAGTTGTCATAAGTTCTTGCCTTCTTTTTATTTAGCATCAAAGTAGTTAATACCCATCGCTGATTTTACTTCAGATAAGGTATTTGCAGCAACAGCGCGTGCTTTTTCAGAGCCCGCTTGAAGCATATCATAAACAGCGCCCATGTCTTTAGCGAATTCGATGCGGCGTTCACGAATTGGAGAGAGTTCACGGTCGAGAATATCCAATAGATAGCGTTTAGTTTTTACATCTCCTAAGCCCCCAGCTTGATAATGCTCTTTCATCTCAGCAATAGTAGTAGCATCTTCCTCACGTCCAAAAACATCAAGATAATGGAAGACCATATTACCCTCAATTTTACCTGGATCCTCAACCTTGATGTGGTCGGGATCTGTGTACATACTCATCACTTTCTTTTTGAGCGTATCCATATCATCAGCCAGATAGATGCCGTTACCAAGTGATTTAGACATTTTTGCATTCCCATCAAGGCCAGGAAGACGTCCTGCCGCTTCATTTTCTGGATAAAGTCCTTCAGGTTCAACTAAAACGTCACAGTTATATGCATTATTGAAAGAACGGGCAATTTCGCGACATTGTTCAATCATTGGTTTCTGGTCATTTCCTACAGGAACCAGATTGGCTTTAAAGGCTGTAATATCTGCGGCTTGAGCGATAGGATAAACTAAGAAGCCAGCAGGAATAGATTCACCAAAGGCTTTTTGAGCAATTTCTGTTTTAACTGTAGGATTACGTTCAAGTCGTGCTAGAGAGACTAAATTCATATAATACATTGAAAGTTCAGCCAATTCAGGAATTTGGGACTGGATAAAAATGGTTGATTTTTCTGGATCGAGGCCAGCAGCCAAATAATCTAAAGCCACGTCTCCAACAGATTGGATAATTTTTTCTGGTTCTTTAGCATGATCGGTGAGTGCTTGTTGGTCGGCAAGGAAAACAAACATGTTGTATTTTCCTGTGTTTTGTAGAAGCACACGATTTTTAAGTGAGCCAACATAATGTCCGATATGGAGTTTGCCCGTAGGGCGATCGCCAGTTAAGATTGTAGGTTTATTCATGATAGTTCTCTCCTTCTTGATGTACAAATTTTTATAACAAAAAAACCCGTAAAGCATTGTAAAAATACTTTACGGGCGTTAACACGCGGTACCACCGTAATTCGAAATTCCTTAAGAACTTCCTCTAGCTCGTCCTAGGAACGAGTGCTTTTTTAACGGGAGCAGCCGTGATTTATATTGCTTAAAATCATTTTTTGTTATTATCAGTCCATTCACTTTTCTGAAAACATTGACTTGCACAACCGTCAACTTCCTAAAGAATTCTTTGAAAAGCTACTCTTCTGATAGTACAAATTCTACATTTATTTTCAAATAATGTCAAATAAGTCTGAGCCCAATCTCTTGAAAAGGCTATAATAAAATCCTATACTGAGAATATAGGCAAACTAACTATTTATAATATAAAAAAGGAGAAAAATATGGCAAATGTATCCACAGCATCAGCACAATGGCAAGGAGATTTAGAAAATGGTTCAGGTACCATCAGTCTAGATTCTTCACAAGTATTTACTGATACACCTTATAATTTTGAAGCGCGCGCTGAGCATTCGGCATCAATAACAACCCCTGAGGAACTTTTGGGTGCAGCACATGCTGCTTGTTTCAGCATGGCATTCTCATTGCTTTTAAGCGAAAAAGGTTACAAGGTCAATAATATCTATACCCAAGCAGATGTTACTTTTGCGGTAACAGCCGATGGTCCTGCGATTACAAAAATCCATCTGAAAAACCAATCTAAAATTGCTGGAATTTCTGATGATGAATTTCAAAAGTTAGCAAAAGAAATCGAAGCAACATGTCCGGTTTCTAAAGCTTTAGCATCAGTTCCTATTGAACTTGATGCGGAATTAGTAATTTAAACTACAGTTATTAACATGTGGAAAGGTGCCTCCATATCTTTCCACATGTTTTTTTGTACAAAAAATAAAGTTGTAAACATGTGTATAAGCTTTCGAGCAAGACAAGAGGAGTTGTCAAGAAAGTGTCAACTAAGTTTACATGTGGTTCATCTAGTTTTTGATTACAAACATAACACTAAGAAGTGAAGTGTGTTCATGTATGTATAATAAATTACTTTATAATTTCGATTAAGTAACTTCATAGGACTATCCTATAATTTGTAGTAGAATAAAGAGAGGAATTTCGCAAACCACACCATAATAAAAGAAAAGTAGGCCTTCAAAGGTTTACGCCCTAGAAATGAGGGAGGTGCAAGTATGCAAAAAATGAAAACAAACAAAAACGATGTGCTAAAAGAGTTGGCACAGTTGAATCGTGACGAGCTTTTTGAACGTTTAAACACGAGTTTTACGGGTTTGAACGCTGAACAGGCTGAGGAACGCTTAGACGAATACGGACCGAATGTGGTTGCAAGTCAGCAACCCGTTCCATGGTATATTATTCTGCTCCATGCTTTTAAAAATCCATTTGTTTTTGTTCTTGCTTTTTTGGCGGTTGTTTCCGCATTGACAGGAGATATGGAGGGCGCACTTTACATGTTGCTCATGGTTACCGTATCTGCTGGTGTTAGTTTTGTACAGGAATACAAGTCACAAAAAGCTTCAATCGCTTTACATGAGATGATTGAAAATACCACAAATGTTAAACGTGGAGCGGAAAATTTTGAAATCCCAATGGACGAAGTTGTTCCAGGAGATATTATTCAACTTCAAACGGGAGATATGATTCCAGCAGATGCTATTCTGCTCTCCCACCGAGATCTCTTTATCAATCAAGCCTCTTTAACCGGTGAATCTTTCCCAGTCGAGAAACGTTTACCGGAGGATTTAGATGAAGATGAGCAAATTGATTGGGAAGTTACGTCAGCACTTGATGCTCCAAATGTTCTCTTTATGGGAACTGATGTCTTATCAGGAAATGGTGAGATTTTAATCGTTAAAACTGGTGCTTCTACCATGTTCGGTGATATTGCCAGTAAAGCTACAGCAACAAAGGTTGAATCCGCTTTTGATAAAGGATTGAGCCGTGTAAGTCGCCTTCTATTGACTTTAGTTGCGATTATGTTCCCAGTTGTTTTGGTTTTGAACTGGGTAACAAAAGGCGATTTCGAAACATCATTCTTCTTTGCCATCGCCGTAGCTGTCGGTCTTACACCTGAAATGCTGCCCATGATTGTCAATGCGAACTTGGCTAAAGGTGCAGTGGCTCTCAGTAAAGAAAAAGTCATTGTAAAAAATCTATCTGCTATCCAGAATCTAGGTTCGATGGATATACTTTGTACAGACAAGACAGGCACAATTACAGAAGACCGTGTCGTTATGGTTGAATATGTAAATTCTCGTGGCAATAAGGCAGATGAAGTATTAAATTCCGCTTTTATCAATTCTAACTTCCAAACCGGTTGGAAAAATCTGATGGACGTTGCTGTCATTGACTATTTCAAAAAATTGGGCCGTGAATTGCCTGATGAAAATATTACAAAAGTAGATGAGATTCCTTTTGATTTCTCACGTCGTCTTTTATCTGTCGTTGTAAAAACCGATAATAAAAATTTAATGGTCACAAAAGGTGCCGTTGAGGAGATGCAAGCCATCTGTACACATGTAATGGAAGACGGGAAACGTGTTGAAATTACGGAAGAACGTTTATCGGAGATGAAAGAAGTCAACCGTGAAATGAATATGCAAGGCATGCGTGTCTTAACTATTGCTGAACGAATCATTTCAGATGATGAACTAGAAGACTTTGACTCTGATAGCGAGCGTGATATGACACTTGTCGGATTTATCGGTTTCCTAGATCCGGCTAAAGAATCTGCTGCTAAAGCAATCAATAGTTTACAAAATCACGGTGTAACTGTAAAAGTGTTGACAGGTGATAATGCCATTGTAGCGCAAAAAGTTTGTGAAGATGTTGGAATTCCGGTTGATCGTTATTGTATCGGAAGTGAAATTGATCTTATGGATGATGAAGAACTGTTCAATACAGCTATGGAAGTACACCTTTTTGCAAAATTAAATCCAATGCAAAAGGCACGAATTATTGAACTTATTCGTAAGGTTCACACGGTTGGTTTTATGGGAGACGGAATAAATGACGCCCCAAGTTTACGTGCGGCAGATATCGGGATTTCAGTTGACACTGCAGCTGATATTACTAAAGACGCCTCAAATATCATTCTGCTCGAGAAAAGTTTACAGGTTTTGGAAACTGGTGTCACTGAAGGACGTAAAGTCTTTACAAACATGATGAAGTATATTCGTATCACTTTATCCTCAAACTTTGGGAATGTCTTTTCAGTCTTGGTGGCTAGCGCCTTTTTACCTTTCTTGCCAATGCTCAGTTTACAAATTTTAACTTTGAATCTGATTTATGACATGAGTCAACTTTCAATCCCTTGGGATAATGTTGACGAAGAAGACATTGCGCGTCCAGTAAAATGGCAAACTAAAGGTCTTGCCCGTTTTGCATTTATTGTTGGACCCGTGTCTTCTATCTTTGACATCATCACTTTCCTTGTATTGTGGTATGTCTTTGGCTTCAATACAGTTGCCCATGCTAACCTTTTCCAAGCAGGTTGGTTTGCAGTCAGCTTAGGTACACAAGCTTTGGCTTTCCATATCTTGCGTACCAAAAAAGTCCCCTTCTTGCAAAGTCGTCCTTCATTGCCAGTCATTCTTTCCACAATTGGCGCATTTGTCGTTGGCTTTACATTGATTTTAAGTTCATATGGATCAATTATTGACTTAGCACACTTGCCTGTTCAATTCTTCTTCTACTGGGGTCTAATTATCCTTGCTTATCTCTTATTGTTACAGTTTGTCAAAAATGTGTACTATAAGAAATACAACTAATAAAAAAAGCTTTACCATTATGGTAAAGCTTTTTTTATTAGTTTTTGTCTTCGAAATGTTTCACTAGTTGGCCAGTAACATCCGTTTCTAGCATCCGATGGATTTGACGAATCGTTGAAACAATGGCCTCAGGACTAGAATTACCGTGAGCCTTGATAACAGGAGCTTTGACACCTACTAAAGCTGCACCGCCCGCGCTATCGGTACTCATCGTGTCTTTGAGTTTGCTGAGTTCTTTTTTCACAAGAGCACCACCGATTTTAGTGGTGAAGCCTCCATTCATAATACCGTTTTTGATTTGACGCATCAGAACACTTGCAGTACCTTCGATAGCTTTAAGCACAGCGTTTCCCGTGAAACCATCAGCGACAACGACATCAGCTGCTCCAGTCAAGATGTCACGCGATTCAATATTACCAATAAAATTAATATCTTCAATATTTGAGAGTAAAGCATGCGTTTCTTTAATCATCGTTGAACCTTTTGATTCTTCAGAGCCGTTGGAGAGAAGTGCTACACGAGGATTTTTAACACCACGTACATTGGCCGCATAGTAGCTTCCTAAAATAGCAAAGTCAGCCAGATGTTCAGGTTTATTTTCAGCGTTAGCACCTAAATCTAACATATCGAAACCTGTACCATCTGCAGTAGGAAGTGTACTCATAAGAGCTGGCCGGTCTATCTGTTTGATGCGACCGACAATAAATAAGCCAGCAGCAAGCAGAGCTCCAGTGTTTCCTGCAGAAAGAACAGCATCAGCTTCACCATCTTTGACTGCTTTAACCGCACGGACGAGAGAGCTATCTTTTTTCTTGCGGATAGCTTTTACTGGCTCATCGTGGAAGTCGATAAGCTCAGTTGTTGCGATGATTTTTACGTTTTTTTCATCCTCTAAATGTGCTTTAATTGCTTCAGGTTCTCCATAGAGCTGAAACTCAATATTTGGAAATTCTTTTTTTGCTAAATTAATTCCTTTAACGATTGACTCGGGTGCAAAGTCGCCACCCATAGCATCAATTGCGATTTTCATAGTGTATCCTCCGATAATTTCTCTGTTCAATTATAACGAAAATCTTTTGTTTTAGCCAATATGATTGAGGCTGAAAACAGTCAAAAAAGTATGAGGCAAGGCTCATACTCTTGATTAATGTGCCAAAATGGCTTCGAGCTCAGTTAAGACAGCTGCGTCGCGATTGTGACCGATAACCTTATCGGAAATTTTCAAAACCTCCGGAATAGCATTCTCAACGGCTACAGCGGTACCTGCTAATTCCAGCATTTCTAAGTCATTGCTTTGATCTCCAAAAGCTGTAAGTGACTCTGGACTTGATTGGAGGTGTGTGAGCAAGTGTGAGAGGCCTGTAGCCTTGCTGATTCCAGCTGACATGATGTCAATAGAGCGGAAGCCGGTCGTTGTTGCACGAATATCGGTCATTTGTGCATTTATCCAGTCTTCACATTCGCGGATTTGTTCTGGTGGAAACTCCACACAGACTTTTAAGATTTCATCTTCAATATCATGAACTGATTGTACCAATTTTAAATCAGAATAATAGAGATTGGCAAATTCGACAAATTGTGGATCGGCTGTTTGAAGTGCATAAGCACCGTTGAGTCCTGAAAAGAGAACAACATCACGATGCATGTGTGGATTTTGACGTACAAGTTCAACGAGTTTGCTGGCCTTATCTTGACCTAAGATACTGCTGTAGAGAATCTCGCCTTGGTATTTAACCAAGGCGCCATTTTCCGCACAGAAGGCGACTTGGTCTTGGAACTCATCAAAGAGTTCTTCTAAAGCCAAGAGTTGACGTCCGCTTGCTGCACAAAAAAGATAATTTCTTTTTTTAAATTCTTTTAAAATATCACGTAGACGACTTTTATCGTAGGCACGGTTTTCGTCGAGAAAAGTGCCATCCATATCTGTCGCAAATATTTTCAATTGATTACTCATCTTGTCCCCTTATTAAAAATACTCCGCTTCAAGATAGTCTTGGCGGAGCAACAATTTATTCTTTTAAAGTTGATCTTAATCTTCAGACCAAAGTTCTTTCACTTTAGCTTGGACTTCGTCATTAGCCAAGAAGTCATCATAAGTTTCTCCAATACGATCAATGACACCGTTCTTAGAAATAACAACGATATGATTTGCTAACGTATTGATAAATTCATGGTCATGTGAAGCAAAGATAATGCTGCCTTTGAATTTTTTCAGTCCGTCATTAAGTGCAGAAATTGACTCCAAGTCCAAGTGATTAGTTGGATCATCAAGAACTAAAACATTTGCACGTTGCAACATCATTTTAGAAAGCATAACACGAACTTTTTCTCCCCCTGAAAGGACAGAAACAGACTTGAGAGATTCTTCGCCTTTGAAGAGCATACGTCCCAAGAAACCACGGAGGTAAGTATTGTCATCCTCTTCTTTAGTTAAGACAAATTGGCGGAGCCAATCCAAGATAGATTCGTCTGTCGCAAAGTCACGGCTGTTATCTTTTGGAAGATAAGAACGTGATGAAGTAACACCCCATTTAATTTCACCTGTGTATTCGATATCGCCCATCAAGGCACGAATCAAAGCAGTTGTTTGGATATCATTTTGACCGATAAAGGCAGTTTTGTCACCAGGAGCTAAGATAAAGCTGATGTTGTCAATGACTTTTTCCCCATCGATTTCGACGGACAAATTATCTACACGGAGTAAGTCATTCCCGATTTCGCGTTCTTGATCAAAACCGATGAAAGGATATTTACGAGAAGAAGGTACAAAGCTTTCCACTTCGATTTTATCCAACATTTTCTTACGTGATGTGGCTTGTTTTGATTTAGAAGCATTGGCCGAGAAGCGGGCGATGAAATCTTGCAGCTCTTTAATTTTTTCTTCAGCCTTACGATTTGCATCTCCTTGCAGACGAAGGGCAAGCTCGGAAGATTCTTTCCAAAAATCGTAGTTACCAGGATAAAGTTTGATTTTACCGTAATCCAAGTCAGCCATATAAGTACAAACGTTATTGAGGAAGTGACGGTCATGGGATACGACGATAACGGTGTTTTCAAAGTTGATAAGGAAGTCTTCAAGCCAGTTGATCGCTTGAATATCCAAACCATTAGTTGGTTCGTCCAAGAGAAGGACGTCGGGTTTACCGAAAAGAGCGCGTGCCAGAAGGACCTTAACGTGTTCGCCAGAAGTCAGATTTGCCATGAGATCATAATGTTGCTCAGTCTTAATGCCTAAGCTTTGAAGCAGTTGAGCTGCTTCGGCTTCGGCTTCGTAACCGCCCATTTCACCAAACTCCGCTTCGAGTTCAGCAGCACGCATTCCATCTTCATCCGAAAAGTCTTCTTTCATGTAGATGGCATTTTTTTCTTGTGCGATGGCATAGAGCTTTTCATTACCCATCATAACAACATCAAGCGGTGTTTGATCTTCATAGTCATAGTGATTTTGACGGAGGACAGACATACGCTCGTTTGGTCCCATTGAAACGTGACCAGTTGTGGGTTGGATTTCACCATCCAAGATTTTTAAAAAAGTTGATTTACCGGCACCATTGGCACCGATTAAACCATAGCAGTTTCCTGCCGTAAACTTGATGTTAACGTCATCAAAAAGCTTGCGGTCAGAAAATTGTAATGAAACATCAGAAACTGTAAGCATGGATATATTTTTCTCCTAGAGTATATTGATTTATAAAAGTTAACTTTTATAAAGGTTATCGCCCTATTCTATCATATTTTAAGTCTTTTTGAAACAGCATAATTTGGGATAAAGTGCACTTTTAGTTTTATTTCAGTGTGGCTTTAGCCTAGCTTAAGTCGTGTCCATTATAATATCTTTATTCCAATAAAATTTTTCATAAAACCTACTCCTAAATGCAGAAAATGTCTGAGTGAACTCAGGCATTTTTTGTTTTTTTGATTATGATATAATGATGAAGAAATGGATATAGAACATTATAAAGATTTGGCTCTGCAAAAAAAGAAGGAGCATAAGAAATTTTTGGGCAACTTAAAAAAGAAAGCACCCAAAAACCTAGATTACATTGTAAAAGAAACACATGATGAAGTTTTTGCTGAAATCGATTGTACGGCTTGTGCTAACTGCTGTAAGAGCTTAGGTCCGCTTTTTACAGAAGCTGACATTACCCGTATTTCGAAGTATCTGCGCATGAAGGCGGCCGATTTTGAAGCCCAATATTTACACATAGACGAGGATGGTGACAAGGTTTTTCAAACGATGCCTTGCCCCTTTCTTGGAAGTGATAATCTTTGCAGTATTTACGAGGTTCGTCCTAAGGCCTGCCGTGAATTTCCCCATACAGATCGAAAAAAGATTTATCAAATCAATAATCTGACCTTGAAAAACACAGTGACCTGTCCAGCGGCTTATCTTTTTGTAGAAAAACTGCGGAAAAAAATAGAATAAAAAAGCCTTTGGGCTTTTTTATTTGTAGTAATTTTTTATTGCTTCTAAGAAATACTCTGGAAGTTGTGCGTGTTTTTGGTTGTAATTGCTACGGAAGCGAGGATCCTCAACATACATTTGCCCTAAGCCAATATGTGCTTCCGGAGCGATAGTTTCTTCGGGCCAAAAGAGTTCCAGGATTTCTTTATGGAGGGTAATAGCTTGTTTGGCGAGATTATCATCATTGTTTTCATAAGCTTCTTCCAACATGTGAATCATTTTTTCGTGGGATTTTTGCCAATGTTTGATTTTGGCTTGATCGGCTTGGGCATATTTTTGATATGACTTATCGACGCGCTCACTGCCCCATTTTAGACGGATTTCAGCGCCATATTTATCTTCGTTTTCTTTCAGTTGCGTACTCTTGAGAAGTTCAAATTCTTGTTCATTCATGTGGTAATCTCCTTTTTCTAATTTGTATGACAGATGCTCAATCAATTTTTCAAGGTGCTTGAGTTGATCATTTAAGCGCATCAAATGTTGGCTTAAAGTTTTCTTTTCATCTTGATTTTGTGAGAGGATATTTTTGATTTGATCAAGCGGCAAGTCCAACTTTCTTAAGCTCATGATATAAAAAATTTGGGCAATATCTTGTTCAGAATATAAACGATAATCGTTTTGGTCTCTCGCTGGGGCCAGAAGTCCAACAGACTCCCAATGGCGCAAAGTTTTGGAGGTTAAACCTGTCATTTTCGTGATAGCTTTAATATTTTGCATAACGCTCCTTTCATTGATACTAATATTATATATCTTGACCTTAGGTCAAGGTCAAGGAAAAAATAAAAAAACTCATAAAAATATGAGTTTTTTATTTTGATTAGTGGAAGAGATGGCTCCGTTGGGTCATTTCTGAGATCTTTTTAGAGGTTTTTTCGAGATGGGGGAAGAATATAAGCCCAGCGACTAAAAAGACAATAGAAACGGCTACGAGGATGATGATGGCAAGCCAAGCATTTGGCCAATAAATACCACCAGCAGATTCTCGTAAGAGGTTGACCGCATGGGTAAACGGCAAGTAAGGGTTAATCGCTTGGAAGAATTTACCAGAGACTTGAATAGGGTAGTTCCCGCCCCCACCGGAAATAGAGAGGACCAAGATAATAATGGCAATCCCTTTCCCGATATTTCCAAACAAAGCTACTAGAACATAAACCATGATCATAAAGGTTATAGCAATCAGTAAGGCAAATAAGACACTATAAACAGGATTACGTACGTCTACACCAAGGCCGAAATAGTTCCCAAGGGTAACGATAAGTGCTTGTCCCAGTCCCATCACGATGAAAGTAAGCATACGTGCTGAGAATTGTTCACGTTTAGAGTAAAGCAGTTTATCTTTGCCTTCTAAGTGGAAGCCGGTGACAGCGACACTAGAGAAGAGGACAGCGCCAACCCACAAACAAAGGGCGGTATAGAACGGTGTGCTGGCTGAACCGTTATTTGCGATTGGATAGACTGCATTTTCTTGGACCTCAACAGGTTGTGTCAGGAAGTCACTTTCTTTCGTCGCATCAAGTTTTAGTAGTTTTACAATTTCGCCTAAATCAACTTCTTTTTCACCTTTACGAATAGCATCAGCGGCTTTACGAATTCCTGTTTTGATTCCTGGCCAGTCATTGACGATAAGGTCATTTGCTTGGTTCAAGGCTTTTTCAAGATCAGGCATTTTTTGATTGACTGTACCCAAAGTTTCTGTCAAATCTTTACGAATACCCGGGTAATCATTTTTGACAAAATCAGCGGCTTTATCAAGTTTTTGCTCCACAACTGGCAATTCATTTTGATAAAGTGAAGCACCTTTATTAATCGCGTTGACAATAGTGTTCATATTGCCATTAAGCATAATGTTGGCATCGTGAACTTCTTGCTTAATCGCAGGCATTTCTTTTTGATACTTTTCAAGCAAGGTAATCGCATTAGAAACCGTCTTACTTGTTGAGCTGAGCAAGGATTCAAAATCAATAGCTTGGGCTTTTGTTAGGAGACCTTGGGCATTTTTGATGGTATCGATAAGTTGGGTGAGGACGTTTTGCACTTTTGCGGTTATATCTTGAACATCTATTTGGCTAACAAGACCAGAAATGTTTTTTGCTAGGTCATCAATTTGATCTAAGTAGGCCTTAATAGAAGAAATATCTCCAGCTTGAACAAATTCATTAACCTTACCTAATCTAGTACTGATGTCTCCTAATAGCGCACTTAAATCGTTCAAGTTTTTAATAGCGGCATCAAATTCATTATTACCAGCACTCTCTTGGGCTTTTTGTAGAAAATCAATGAGATTTCTGATTGCCTCTTGTTGTTGGGGAACGCTTGCTTGATAAGCTTTGACTAGACTATCAATTTTGGCCTTTTCATCATCAGTGAGTTGCCCATCCTCAATAGCTTGTCTTATAGTAGTAACAATAGAAGAAGTACTGTCAGCCACATTTTGCAAAGCTTTTAAAGTCACTTCTACACTACTTGTAATACTTGGCAAAGCATTTTGAAGTTGCGTTGCACCGTCCAAAGTAGTAGAAGCCAGCTCATTGGCTTGATTGCCAAGTTTACGAATATCTGGCAAGGCAGTTTGGACTTGTTGAATAATAGTCAAGCCTTGTTTGGCTTCTTGGATACCCTCATTCATGGTTTGCTCAACAGAGGCAAAGTCATTGTCAATCATTGCGATCTGTTTACCAGCATTTTGAATTTCAGGGATTTTTTCTTGCAAGGTCATAATAATTGCAAGCTGATTTTTCACAGTTGGCATGCTGTCGTCCAATTGGACCACTTTCTGACCAAGTGCATCAACCTCAGGCAAATAGTCAATAAACTCATTTGCCTTAGCGAGCTTCGCTTTCAAATCAGGCATTTTGCCATGTAAATCAACGACTTGCTGAGTATATTGGTCAATTGTATCTAAATTATCGTTAGTAGATAAGATAGTATTTTTAATTTTCTGGATGCTGACCATGTTTTTATCAATGTCATATCCAATATCATTAAAGGTTTTAAGCAATGTGCTACTTGCCGTTTTAATAAATTCTTCGGAAATTTGACTTTGTAATGAAGACGCACCTTTCGAAGTAATTTTTGGGGCAATAGCATTTATTTTTTCATTGATGGAATAAACGATTTTAGGCTTCTGGATATCCCCTGTGGTAAAGCTAAGCAAATTTTTAGAGAAATCCGCTGGCAGATAGATACCTGCGTAGTACTTACCAGATTTGACACCCTTATCCAACTCTTGTTTAGAGTCAACGAACTTCCAACCGAGTTGTTTATTTTCTTTAAGATTTTTCAGGACTTCATCACCGATATTAATCGATTTGTCTTGGAATTTCTCTGTTCGGTCATCACTATAAACCGCTATTGGGAGCTGTGAAGTATTCGCATAAGGATCCCAAAGGGCTTTAATATTAAACCAAGCATATAAGGATGGAATAAACATCAAAGCAATCACTAAAAAGATTGCTATTGGATTTTTAAAGATACGCTTCCAATCCAGAATAAATAGTTTCCCAGTATTTTTTATATGTTTCACATATTCTCCTCTTTTAGTAAATCTAAGGCAGTTTTAATTTTTGTTATCAGCTAATCAGAGCCATCAACAGTTCAGAAATTTGTTCTGGTGTTTCTTTCCGTTTACGACGAATCCAAGCTTGAGTTAAACCGAAAATGGCATTAGCATAATAAGTTGTGGTGTAGATACTTTCCAACTTGTCCAGCTTTTCACGCTTAGGGTTTTGTGGCAGGATTGAACGTGCCAAAATATTTTTCAGTTGGGCTTGCATGAACTGATGGATTTCTTTACTGCCATTTTCTGAAAATAAAGCAGCATAAATCTCATTGTTATCAAGGAACTCATAAGTTTCTAACATGGTTTTATGAAGATCGCCATTATTTTTTTCAAAGACATACTCGATCGTATTAAACAAGGTTTTTTGGTATTGATCAATCATATCATACTTGTCTTGGTAATGCGTATAAAAGCCGCTTCGGCTGATTTTAGCAACCTTCACAAGCTCAGTTGTTGTGATATGATCGAACGATTTTTCCTGTAAAAGTTGTGTTATTGCGTCGCGAAGTTTTGATTTCGTACGTTCTTTTCTATTTTCCATAAATCCTCCTCTATTACTAAAATATAAAAGAACAACGTGTCTATAATTAGCAAAGATTATCATTACAACCCTTATTGAGTTTACGATATGCAATTATAGCACAAAATGGACGGAGCGTCTATAATTTTGCGTTAAAATTTTGATTTTTTTTAAGAAAGGGATTTCATTTAAAGAATATTATTACTATAGAAGAAAAAGAGCAAAAAACCGCTTGAGGCGGTTTTAAACTAATCAGGAAATGGATAACTTATGATGGAAAGAGAATCATAAGTTTGAAAATATAAAGTACGGCTATTCAAATCTACCGCACTGCGATAAACAGTATAAGTATCTGAACGTCCATCAGACTTGGGCACAGTGACAGCATTTAAAATGTGCCAAATTTCACTGATATTCTGTTGTTCATCAGCAGGCAGAATTGCACGTTCTTTAAGAATTGTGGCACGGATGAAGCGCGAGGTTGGGGTAAACCCTCCTGGAAAAACAGGCTTCCCACTGAAATCCCCAGTTGAAATACGGTTAGGTGCTAAGGGTTGAGTAGTTAGATCCATATAATCTTGTAACTTGAGGATTTCACGTTCAAATTTAGGAGCATTTGTGACCACACCGATTGTATTTTCGATAATCTCAAAACTGCCATTGCGCGGTTCAATATTAATCATACGACCTGTTGGATCGACAGCGGAGAAGTGCAAATCACTCCGGCCAAATTTATAATGCGAAAAGGTGTCGCTCATGAGTTGGACACTTTCAAGTTGGTTTATCAAATCGGCTACTGAACGACAGTTTCCTAAAGCCCAAGTGGCAAATTCAAAAGGCGCGAGCTGTAATTTATCCTCATGAGCATATTCAGCGTATTCTGAGTGGTTAGAAAAAGTAAGTTTTTGGACAGAAAGTCCAAAATCATTAACGCCATCTGAGATATCCGCATGCAAATCCGGAATATTTCGTCCTACTCCTAATATAGTATAAACATTGGAGATATTCCTGTTATTATAGACACTTTTCCACTGGTAATTTTGTGGTAGAACGAGAGCTTCGGGGATAAAGCTATGCCAATCCATTGTTCTTGCGAAGATGATGCTTTCATCAGCAGCTTGCATTTTTATACTTGTACACATATTTCTATTCTAGCAAAAAAAATTTCCTAGCTTCGGATAAATGTCTTATTGACGGGCTAGGAAATATAGTTCTTCGTGTTTTCTTAGAATAAAGATAAATTATAGCAAAAGCCGAACATTTGGTGATTTAGTTTCGTGTAAGGTTGGCTGAGCCTTGAATCACAATTTTTAAAGTGATAAACTGTCTAAAAGCAAATAAAGTCAGGCAGAGATCTGGCATTTGGAGGAATTGAATATGAGAACACACACATCGGCACATCCCAAGGCTGTGAGCGCCTATCAAGTCAAGGTAGGAACCTTGGTTTCTGCTGGATTTGGTTTAGAAAACATGGATATCATGTTTCTTTCATTCGCACTATCGTCAATTATTGGTGAATTTGGTCTAACGACGACCGAAGCGGGAGCAATTTCTACAGTAACTAACTTGGGGATGTTGCTGGGCGGAATTCTTTTTGGGATTCTGGCCGATAAATTTGGACGTGTAAAAATGTTATCCCTTTCGATTCTCATTTTTGGTCTCGCAACGGGCGCGATTTATTTCTCACACAGTGTTACCTCGCTTTATATCTTACGTTTTATCGCAGGAATTGGTGGCGGTGGTGAATATGGGGTCGGAATGACTATTCTCGCTGAGAATTTCAGTAAGAAAAAGCTGGGTCGAACTTCTTCGATTGTTGCCGTTGCGGGACAAGTTGGCGCGATGTGTGCAGCAATTTTGTCAATGAGTATCTTACCCACTTATGGATGGCGTTTCTTGTTCTTGTTTGGACTTGTGCCAGTAGTTTTGACAGTCTTTATTCAAAAGCACCTGAAGGAAAGTGATTCTTTCAAAGCCATAAAAACTGAAAATAAGGGAAAAATTTCCGACTTGTTTAAAACACGCCAATTGACACACCAAACACTTGTTCTAATGTGGATGGCTATCGTTCAAATCGCTGGTTACTTTGGCTTGATGAACTGGCTCCCAACAATTATGCAGAAAAAACTGAACTTAACAGTCGCTGGCTCATCCTCATGGATGATTGCGACCATTATCGGGATGTCTCTAGGTATGTTGACCTTTGGTCAAATTTTGGATAAACTTGGTCCGAAGGTAGCTTTTGGTCTCTTCCTTATCGCTTCATCCTTGGCTGTTTATGTCTTGACCATTCCGACAACACTCGCATCACTGACTTTAGTTGGTGCCGTCGTTGGTTACTTTTCAAATGGGATGTTTACAGGATATGGCGCCGTAGTTTCTCGCTTATACCCACCAGAAGTCCGAGCCACAGCCAATAACGTGATTATGAATACGGGACGCTGTATTGGAGGCTTCTCTTCAATAGTTATTGGCTTTATCTTAGCGCATTATTCTATCATGACTGTTATGCTCTTCATCTCTGTACTCTATATTTTAAGCTTCTTGGCGATGCTTACGGTGAAGAACTTACGTGCAGGTGTTTACTGGTCGCTTTAATAGTGATAATACCGAAAAATTCAAGAGCTTTTGATATATGTTTTATTCAGTAAATGTATATAAATAATGGTTTTAAGTTTAGTAGTTTAACCTTATAAAAACCCGTAATAAACTAAAAAATAATAGAGTATTTAAACACTCTATTATTTTTTAGTTTATTTTAGTTTCTGCTATAGATTCTGAGAATTGAGGGAGATAGTCAGGAAGTAGAGAAAGAAGAATATTAGTAAGCTCATCTGATGAAATATCTGATAAATCAATTTTTTCTGTTATAACCAAGCTCATTAATTCAATATAAGCGCGTCCAAGAGCCCCAGTAATAACCATACCTACACCACCTGAAATCAACCCTCCACCAAGTGTACCAAGCCCTGGCAAGAGTTTACTTATTCCACCAACTAAGCTTTTACCAGCAATCAAGGCACCATAAATACCGAGCATACTTGAAATAACAGTTTCTATTTGATTTTTCTTAATATCTACTCCAAATATTGCAGTAATCCTAGCAATCATTGCTGTTTGGGCGCTCATCATTAGTGGACCATCTGATCCCGGTACTGGTGAAAATCCGATTCCAAAATTTGCTGCCATACTAGCTGTTACAACTTTTAAGGATTCACTTTTCTTCAAATCGATAGAAGCAGATTGAGAATGTACAAAGGCAGTATTAACACTTTCGGGTAGGACATCGAATGTTTTGTGGATCATGTCGTCTATTCCGAAAGCATGATTGGTATCAGAATCCTCGGCTAAAGTAATTACGACATCCACAATTCTAGGAACAATATTCAAAATTTCTTGTTTTAGTTTCTTTGCTTCTGTTTGATCAAAACTCTTCGTAAGTACGATAATTACAGGAATTCCTTGATCTATAATCCAATTGATTAAGTCAATTTCAACATCTTCAATCCTCGCACTATTACCTGAAATAGCATACCACGCAATGTGAATATCATCATCTAATTCTTTTGTAGACTTAGTTTTTTGTATAAGTTTTTTGATATCATTTTTCGCAATTGATTTTACAAGAGAGTGAAGATCAAATTTTGTTGATTTTAATTCAAGACCAACAGTATCATAGATTTGTATGGGGTAACCCTCTTTAGCAATTAAATTAATTTTATCAGTAATAGGTTTACCTATTCCCGTTTTTGTAAGTTCATCTCCAAAAACAGAATTAATAAGGGTAGACTTCCCAACTCCGCTTTTTCCACTCACTAAAATAGTCATTTTAGTGAGATTATTGTTTTCTTCTTCAATTTTTTCTAAAGTCTCTGAAAACAATGCTTGATATTCTTTTTTGTTATCCATAATTCTCCTTAGTTAAATAAGCAATTATTTTATGAAATATAGTTTCATATTACTTATCTACTGTATACCATGTAAAACTTGTGCATTAATAGATATCTTTTATAATTATACCAAAATGAAGTAGATTTAATACAACTAAAATAAGGTGAATAATTATTATAAATCTAATTATATATGACTTTTATAATTTAAAAATTAATAACTTAAAGTGAAATTCAAGGTATGAAAAATTTTATAAATGCTGATGTTTTTACTTACGGAGTAGCAGATAAAATAGAAATAGATTAAAGTAGGAAATAAAATAAACAAAAAAACCGCCACAGCGGTTTAATATTATTTAACTTCTTTAAAAATAACGTGTTTACGAAGTTTTGGAGAGTATTTTTTCAATTCCAAACGGTCTGGGTTGTTACGTTTGTTCTTTTGAGTAAGGTAAAGACGTTCACCAGATTCTTTGTGTTCAAGTGTAATATTTACGCGCATAACTGTTCCTTTCTGACTTTTTTACTGTTTTTATTTAGCGTCTTTTACTTGGCGGCCTTTGTAGTAGCCTTTAAGTGAAACACGGTGTGAGTGACGGTAGTCACCAGTAGTTTCGTCAAAAGTAACAGTTGGAGCTGTCATTTTGTAGTGTGTACGACGTTTGTTTTTCTTAGATTTAGAAGTGTGACGTGCAGGTACTGCCATGGTTTGATTCCTCCGTAGATTTTTTCGTTTTGGATAAGCCCAAAAACGTACTTTACTATAATACACTAATCTTTTTCAAAAAGCAAGCTTTGTAAAGTATTTTTACTTGACGTTTTTTTAAGGTGGCTATTGGGTGAAAAAGTTCTATAGATAAAGTGACAAAGACTTTTGACAGTTGTCTGGTTGGGAATATTCCCTGTTTTTTGCTAATATATAGTTAAGAATGTTGTAACTTATAAAATAAAAGCTCAGTTCTTCGGAATCAAAGTGCGACAAGGATTATTTTTCTATCCCGAGCAAATCAGTGTTCGATGAAAACTATTTTGAGTCAAACAGGGCAAAGTTTCAGGAAATTTATTTTATAAGGAGAAAACATGAAAAACTGGCAAAAACTTGTTTTAGTATTTTTCATAGCAGCTGCGTCTCTTTTGGCTCAGTTTGCTTTTAACGCACCTCTGATAGCACGATTTATCATCACTGTTGCAGGTGGTATTTTAGCACTGTCAATGTTTATTGAGATGGTTAAAACACTGCGTAAAGGAAATTATGGTGTTGACTTACTCGCAATTACTGCGATTATTGCGACACTATTGGTAGGAGAATATTGGGCCTCATTAATCATTATTTTAATGTTGGTTGGAGGTGAAACGCTTGAGGATTACGCAGCGGGACGTGCCAATCGTGAATTGTCTGCCCTGTTGCAGAAAACACCAGATATTGCCCATGTCATGCAAGAGGGTAAAGTCGTCGACATGGACTTAGATGATGTTGAGATAGGGGCACATCTCTTGATTAAGCCTATGGAAGTTGTGCCTATCGATGGGGTTCTCCTTTCAGAAGCAGCTATTCTGGATGAATCCTCTGTAACGGGTGAAACTAAACCGAATGAGTTACAACAAGGGGATGAAATTCTTTCAGGTGCAATTAATGGTAGCTCCAGTATCGAAATCCGCACAAGTGTTGCAGCAAGTGAATCCCAATTTCAAAAAATCGTTGCTCTTGTTCGTGAAGCAGAAGCAACGCCGGCAAATTTTGTACGTTTAGCAGATCGTTACGCTGTGCCATTTACGATTATGGCCTACATCATTGCAGCTGTTGCTTACTTTATCTCTGGTGACCCTGTCCGTATTGCAGAAGTATTGGTGGTCGCAAGTCCATGTCCTTTGATTTTGGCTGCGCCCATTGCTTTTGTCTCAGGAATGAGTCGTTCCTCAAAAAATGGTTTTTTAATTAAAAATGGAACCATCATTGAGAAACTTGCAACAGCCAAGGCAATTTTCTTTGATAAAACGGGAACAATTACCGATGGTAAAATCGAAGTAGATGCCATTGTTCCAGCAGAAGGAATATCGCAAGAAGAGTTACTCAATATTGTTTACACCATCGAAAAATCTTCCACTCACATCTTGGCCAAGGCTGTTTCAAGCTATGCAGAGTCACATAATGTCCAAAGTCTTGCTTTAGAAAACCTCAGTGAGGTTGCAGGATTAGGTGTGACAGGGCAAATCAATGGTCAATTAATTAAAATCGGGCGTGCAAGTTTTGTGGGCGCACCAGAGGGGTTAGATTTTGAAACAGCTTTTTATGTGTCACGTGATGGCCAATATATCGGTGCAGTAACCTTCTCAGATACTTTACGTGCCAATGCTCCCGCTGTGATTAAAGATTTACGTCAAACAGGTTTTGAGAGCATTACGATGCTGACAGGGGATAATGCTCGTGTTGCCGATAAAATTGCAGCACAAGTAGGGATTACCGAGGTTTACAGTAGTATGTTACCAGAAGAAAAGCTTGCCAAAATCCAAGCTTCAACTATTCATCCAACGATTATGGTTGGTGACGGTGTCAATGATGCCCCAGCTTTAACGCTTGCGGATGTTGGTATTTCTATCGGGACAGGAAACAATACTGTCGCTAGTGAAGCAGCTGATATTGTACTCTTGAAAAATGATTTGTCCTCTGTGACAAAAGCAGTTCATATTAGTCGTGATACATTAACCATTGCGAAACAATCGGTTTTGATTGGGATTATCATTTGTGTCATCTTGATGTTAATTGCTGCTACAGGGCTTATTCCGGCAATTATCGGTGCTCTTTTCCAAGAGGTTATTGATGTTGTTTCGATTCTTTATGCTTTAAGAGCCTTGAAGGGATTTAAGAATAAGTAATAAAAAATCGTCAGTTTTGACGATTTTTCTTTTGGTTTTCGATCCATTTCTTACGTTCATTTAAGGCCCATTCGTATTTGCCCATCTTATCAGGGTGGAAGTAATCTGCTTTTCGCAGTTTATCGGGTAGATAATCCTGCTTCACCCAATGTTCTGGGAAATTATGTGGGTACTTATAACCCTGACTTCGCCCAAGATCCTTAGCTCCCGCATAGTGCCCGTCTTGTAAGTGCGCAGGAATGGGAAGATTTCCGTATTTTCCTAAGTCTTCTATTGCCGCATCCAGAGCCATATAAGCGGCATTGGACTTAGGGGAGAGGGCAAGGTCAATTATGATATTTGCTAGCGGTATCCTTGCCTCAGGAAACCCTAATTTTTCTGCAGCTTGTAAACCTAACATTGTATGAACAGCGGCTTCTGGATTGGCAAGACCGATGTCTTCATAAGCCATTACTGTCAATCTTCGTGCCAGACTTTGAAGGTCTCCGCCTTCAATTAGACGTGCAGCATAGTGTAAACTTGCGTTTACATCAGATCCGCGGATTGATTTTTGTAAGGCACTAAGCAAGTCATAATGAGCATCGCCATCTTTATCAAAACTTAGTGCTTTACGTTGAAGTGAGTTTTCCATATCTTCCAGGGTTACATGATGGTTTTCGGAAGATAAGACGGCAAGTTCCAAAGCATTGTAAACCGCGCGTAAATCACCGTTGGTTGAGTGTGTGAGAAAGTAAAGAGCATCATCGTCAAGAGTAACATGAAAGTTAAAGCCTCGTTCCGTATCTTCAAGGGCAAGGTTTACAGCATTCTGTAAATCATCACTTTCTAGAGGCTTTAACTCAAAAATCTGCACACGACTACGGATGGCAGGCACAACACTAAAATAAGGGTTTTCCGTAGTAGCGCCAATTAAGATAATTTGACCATTTTCTAACAGAGGCAGGAGAAAATCTTGCTTAGGTTTATCCAGACGATGAATTTCATCTAAGAGAAGAACTAGTTGTCCAGAAAATTCCGCCTCAGCGGCAATTTCTTGCAGTTTTTTCTTGCTGTCTGTTGTCGCATTAAAACTACGGAAAGCGGCATTCATCGTGCCGGCAATAGCAGAGGCAATGGAAGTTTTACCAATTCCCGGAGGGCCGTAAAGAATCATGGAAGTCAAAAGTTTTGTTTCGACCATCCGGCGAATGATTTTTTTAGGGCCAACAAGATGAGATTGCCCAATAATCTCGTCAATATTACGCGGTCGCATTCGGCGGGCTAAATTTTGATGTGTCATATAAAGCGGTTCTCCTTACTACCTAGAGATAATAGGCGTAAATTAAGCTGTCAACATAGAGACCATCAATGAAATACTCTTTTTTGAGTCGCCCTTCAAGTTGAAATCCTAGATGCTCGTAGAGAGCTACTGCTTTAGGGTTGCTTGACATTGCATTGATGGTAATCTTTTCATATTTTTCGGTACGTGCTTCGTGGATAAGATGTTGGATAAGCTGAGTCGCCACACCTTTTCCTCTTGCTTCTTTTACAGTCATTACACCGAAAGTAATTACATGTGAACCAAATTCAGACTTATTGCGGGGACCGTAATCTAAAACACCCAAAATAACACCCTCTTCTTCCGCAAGAAGATAACGTGTTCCCTTCAATATTTTCTTCATTATTTTCTCAGCAGAGCTGTTGATGACAAAGGGTGTGGATTTTAAAGTCCAGTTTTGATTTTCGATTTTAGCCACATAAGCGAAATCATGGGGTTCGATAGGTCTGATTTTCATATATTTCTCTCTAGAGATAATTTTTATTTCTGTTATAATTATAACAGAAAAGTATTACGACGTTTAAACTCCCAATTGCTATTTTAATTCGAAGCATTGGAGAGGAAATTGCTTGTAACAGAAAAAAGAGGTAGAAAATGGCAAAGTACGGTTTTTTAGATATTTTAGATGAAGAATTGAGCAAGAATTTCAGTTATGATTTTGAGATAAATTGGGATAAAAGAAATTTCGCTGTCGAAGTCAGCTTCCTTTTGGAAGCTGCAAATCCAGAAGGCATTGTTCTTTCGGATGCAGATGGTGTCGAGTCAGAAGAAAATGTACTTTATGAAGATGCTGTGATTTTTTATAATCCGAACAAGTCGAAGTTTTCAGAAGAAGACTATTTAGCAGGTGTGGCTTATTCAGACAAGGGCTTATCTCGTGAATATATTACTTACTTTGTTGAGTTCTTACAAGAAACAGCGGATGAAGGTTTAGATGCTTTGATAGATTTCTTAAATTCCGATGAAGAAGAATTTATGCTTGAATTTGATCAAGAAAAATTTGAAAAAGGTTTGGAAAATCTTGAGGAGACAACTTTTTTCAAGTATCCTCGTTATTAATATAAGGAAGAGAATAGCAATAATATGAATAATTGGAACAGTATCACCGTACGCATCATTCGTGCAGCGGAAGAAGCAATCAGTAATATTTTAGTTGAAGCAGGATCAGCAGGAGTCGAAATTAACGACAGTGCAGATTATCTTAATCACAAGGACCTTTTCGGAGAAGTGCTTCCTCAGGTAGAACAGTCAGAAATGGTGGAAGTGACTGCTTATTATCCGGAAAATATGCCAATTACTGAGCTCAAGTCAGATATTGAACAAAAGGTAAATGCTTTAGCAGGAAGCTTTGACGTGACCAACGTTGAAGTACGTACAAATAATCTTGCAGAACAAGATTGGGCAGATGCTTGGAAAAAGTATTTTGAACCAGCTCGTATTACTCATGATTTGACGATTGTCCCAAGTTGGACAGATTATACTCCACAATCTTCAGCGGAGAAGCTGATTCGCCTTGATCCAGGGATGGCTTTTGGTACAGGTACGCACCCAACAACAAAAATGAGTCTTTATGCTCTAGAACAAATAATTCGCGGTGGCGAAACGGTCTTGGATGTAGGTACAGGTTCCGGTGTGCTCTCTGTAGCTAGCGCTTATCTTGGCGCAAGTGAAATTCATGCCTATGATATTGATGAAGTTGCTGTGCGTGTAGCACGTGAAAACATCGAGCTTAACCCAAATACGGATAAAATTTCAATCTCAGCCAATAATTTATTGGAGGGTATCGAGCAACAAGCAGAAGTTATCGTAGCAAATATCTTGGCAGATATTCTTGTACTTATGACTGACGACGCTTTCCGTCTCGTCAAAGATGAAGGTTATTTGATTATGAGTGGTATCATCGCTGATAAGGCAGATAAAGTTATTGCATCCGCAGAAAATGCTGGTTTCTTCCTTGAAACGCGTATGACTCAAGGTGAATGGAACTGTGTGATTTTCAAAAAGACAGAAAACCGTGAAGGGGTAATTGGCGGTTAAGTATGGCAAATCAATATTTTGTGTTCAAAAAGCAACCAGAAATTGGTGAAGACTTTACTATTGACGATAAGGCAGCTGTTCATCACATTTTTACAGTCATGAGGACGAGTGTGGGGGAGAAGATACAGCTAGTTTTTGAAGAGGGGAAAGTGGGCCTTGCCGAAGTTGTTTCTAGCGAGCTATGTACGGTACGTTTATTAGAGGTACTGGAAGTGCAAACGGAACTTCCAGTTCACATTACTGTAGCGCTTGGTTTCCCTAAAGGCGATAAATTAGAATTTATCAGTGAGAAGGCAACGGAACTTGGCGCAAGTGCAATCTGGGCTGCGCCCTTCAAATGGTCTGTGGCCAAATGGGACAGCAAAAAGCTTGCTAAAAAGAAGGAAAAATTAGATAAAATTGTATTGGGTGCTGCAGAACAATCTCGCCGTCAAATATTGCCAGAAATCTGTTTTTTTGAAAAACTGTCTGAACTGGTTGCTACATTTTCTCAATTTGACCAAGTTTTAATTGCTTATGAAGAATCTGCTAAAGCAGGGGAGCAAGCGAAGTTGGCTCAAAGTATGGCGAGTTTAAAACCAGGCCAAAAAGTTTTGCTGCTTTTTGGACCAGAAGGTGGTATTGCACCGGAAGAGATTGCGCTATTTGAACAAGCAGGTGCAGAGATTGTCGGGCTTGGACCGCGTATTATGCGTGCTGAGACAGCACCGCTCTACGCCTTGTCGGCCTTTTCAACTTACTTTGATTTGTTGAAATAAACCGAACAAAGAGACGAAAACTCGCGCTTTAAGGACTAAAAGCGTAAATTTATAGGCAGAAATGTGTTAGAATAGTAAAAATATATCAAGGAGGAAAGTGGAGCTACTTCACAGGAAATAAAATATGCCCTCAGAACCAAATCTTACCGGAGATCAAGTGGTTAAACTTGCTTCCGCATACATGAATGAAAAAGATATCTTGCTGGTACGTAAAGCTTTACAGTGTGCATCAATAGCTCACGCTGAACAGTATCGTGCAAGCGGAGAACCTTACATTATCCATCCTATCCAAGTGGCGGGAATTTTAGCTAAACTACAGCTTGATGCAGCAACTGTATCGGCAGGCTTTTTGCATGATGTTGTTGAAGACACTAACTTTATACAGTCAGACTTGGTGGAACTTTTTGGTGAAGAGATTGCGAATATTGTTGATGGAGTAACGAAGCTTGGTAAAGTAGAATACAAATCGCATGAAGAACAACTTGCGGAAAATCACCGTAAGATGTTGATGGCCATGAGCAAGGATATTCGAGTTATCTTGGTCAAACTTGCCGACCGTCTTCATAATATGCGCACTCTCAAAAATCTCCGACCAGACAAACAAAAACGTATTTCAAGTGAGACTATGGCGATTTATGCGCCGCTTGCACACCGCTTGGGTATTGGAAGCATTAAATGGGAACTTGAAGATCTCTCTTTCCGTTATCTTAATGAAACAGAGTTCTATCGTATCCGTGGCTTAATGAACGAAAAACGTGCAGCGCGTGAAAATTTAGTTGAAGAAGTGATTGAGAAGCTAAATGAGCGTATGAAAGATGCACAAGTTGACGCTGAAATCTATGGGCGACCAAAGCATATCTATTCTATTTATCGTAAAATGCACGATAAGAAAAAGCGTTTTGATGAAATTTATGACCTTATTGCCATTCGCTGTTTGACAAACTCGACAAGCGACGTTTACACGACACTAGGGTATATCCATGATTTATGGAAACCGATGCCTGGGCGTTTCAAGGACTATATTGCTAACCCTAAAGCTAATGGTTACCAGTCTGTTCACACCACGGTTTACGGTCCTAAGGGGCCGATGGAATTCCAAATCAGAACCCATGAGATGCATCAGATTGCTGAGTACGGGGTCGCAGCACACTGGGCTTACAAACAAGGGCGTAAAGCTAAAGTTGACGTTCATGAGATTTCGGAAACACTAAACTGGATTAACGAATTGGTGGAACTTCAAGAACAATCAGGTGACTCCGCAGAGGAATTTGTTAAAGCAGTTCAGGAAGATATTCTTGGCGACAAAATTTATGTGTTTACACCAACAGGAGCAGTTCAGGAATTGCCAGCTGGCTCCGGTCCTATTGACTTTGCATATGCTATTCATACGCAAGTGGGAGATCATGCAACAGGTGCGAAGATTAACGAGCGGATGCAACCGCTGAATTATGTTCTGAAAACAGGTGATAAAGTAGAAATTATTACTTCCAAAACGTCATTTGGACCAAGTCGTGATTGGATTAAGCTCGTTAAGACCAATAAAGCCCGTAACAAGATTAAGCAATTTTTCAAGAGTCAAGATAAGGAACTCTCTATCCACAAAGGTCGTGAAATGCTGCAAACGGAACTTGCAGAGAATGGTTTCACACCGAACCAATATTTGGATAAAAAACATTTGGACGAAGTACTTGAAAAATTAAGTTATCGGGACAGTGAAGCCCTGTTTGCCGCAGTTGGTTTTGGGGAAATATCAGCAACTTCTGTATTCAATCGTTTGACAGAAAGTGAGCGCCGTAAAGTTGAGAAAGAAAAGCTGAAAGCTGAATCTGAACAACTAATGAAGGGCGAAGTCAAACGCGAAAACAAAAATAAAAATGTCATGAAAATTCGCCATGATGGTGGTGTGAGTGTTTCTGGCGTTGATAGCATGTTGGTGCATATCAGTAAATGTTGCAACCCTGTGCCAGGGGATAAGATTGTCGGCTATATCACTAAAGGTCGAGGGGTTTCCATCCACCGCGCAGACTGTAAAAATGTTCGCAGTCAAGAAGATTATGAAAAACGTCTGATTGATGTAGAATGGGATGATTCACAACACCTCACTAAAGAATACGTGGCCAATATCCATGTGTATGCGTTTAATCGTCCAAATCTGCTTAATGATATCGTTCAAGTGTTGTCTAATACAACAAAAAGTTTGATCTCAATTAATGCTCATCCAACAAAGGATAAAAAAATGGCCAATATCCATCTTTCTATTGGAATAAAAAATCTATCTGATTTGACTTTGATTGTTGATAAGATTAAGATGACACCAGATGTCTATAGTGTTAAACGGACCAATGGTTAACATAAAATAGCAAAAAACTGTCCTTTTGGATAGTTTTTTTGTTAAAATGAAATTATGAAAATAGTAATCCAAAGAGTTAAAGAAGCTTCAGTAAAAATTGAAAATAAAATCAGAAATCAAATCACATCTGGCCTATTACTTCTCGTTGCAGTAGAAGATGCAGATACAGATTTTGACTTAGATTATGCCGTACGCAAGATCAGTAAAATGCGTATTTTTTCAGATGAAAATGGCAAGATGAACTTATCTGTACAAGATATCTCTGGCGAAGTACTTTCTATCTCACAGTTTACACTCTATGCGGATATTCGCAAAGGAACACGCCCAAGCTTTTCGCAAGCCGGGAATCCAGCATATGCAGAAGCGATGTATCTTAAATTTAATAAAAAGCTTAACCAGATTGTTCCGACTAAAGCAGGAGAATTCGGTGCAGATATGGAAATCAGTTTAATTAATGATGGGCCAGTAACAATAATTATTGATACAAAAAGTGCACGAAAATAGAAAGCAGAGGACAATCGATGACAGTTAAAAATATCATTTTTGATCTCGGCGGTGTGATTCTTGATCTAGATTTTGAAAGAATGATACAGCAATTCCACAAATTAGGTATTTCAGATTTCGAAGATTATTTCACCTTGAAAAAACAGGCGGATTTTTTCGAAGCTTTGGAGTTGGGACTCATTACACCAGAAGGATTTTGTGACCGCCTTCGAGAAGAAGCAAAAGTCGATGTGGATAATGAGGCGATAGAAGAAGCTTGGAATCTTATTTTGAAAGATTTCAGTTCAGAGCGGATGAATTATCTGGAAAGAATTTCTGAAAAATATAACATTTTTCTCTTTTCAAACACTAACAGTATTCATGCAAAATGTTTTGAAAAAAGATGCTCAGAACAAACGGGAAGAACTTTGGAGTCTTACTTTAAACAGGTGTTTTATTCACATAGTTTACACCTGAGAAAACCAGATATGGCTGCGTTTAAAGAGGTTTTAGAATGCTCTGGTTTACAGGCGGCGGAAACTTTGTTTATAGATGATAATTTAGCTAATATAGTGGGAGCACAGAAGGTGGGGCTCCAAACAATTCATCTCCAAAAGCCTCAGACCATTCTCGACTTAGAAATTGATTAGCGTCAAGTCAATTGATAAATAAAAACTCCAGAAGGAGTTTTTTTGCTTTTCTGACTAGCCAAATTGAAGTAAATAGTATAAAATTTATAAAGCTAAATATTTTTAGGAGTATTCTACAGTTATGTTTTATATATTTTTACGCGGTTTAGTTCGCTTTTTACTTTTCATATTTAATGGTAAGGCTACATACCATCACACGGAACGCATTCCAGACAAGTCTGAGAATTATATTTTGGTAGCGCCACACCGCATGATTCTTGATCCTGTTTACATGGCTTTTGCGACACGTCCAAAACAGTTTATCTTTATGGCCAAGAAAGAGCTTTTTAAAAATCCTTTCTTTGCGTGGTGGATTAAAAAATGTGGGGCTTTCCCAGTCGATCGTGAAAATCCTGGACGTGAAGTCATTCAGTATCCAGTAAAGATGCTAAAAAAATCAGATAAATCTCTCATCATGTTTCCAACAGGTTCACGACACTCCAACGAACTCAAAGGCGGTGTTACGATTATCGCTAAAATGGCAAAAGTTCGGATTGTTCCTGCTGTTTATCAAGGTCCTTTATCAATGAAGGGTATTTTTAAGCGTGAAAAAGTACAATTGAATTTTGGGGAACCTATTGATATTTCAGATATTAAAAAAGCAAATGCTGAAGGTATCGAAGAAGTAAATCGCCGTTTGGAAGCTGCATTTGCTCAACTCGATAAGGAAATCGATCCAAATTACAAATACGTTGCTAAATAATACAGCTGTATTTATATTTTTGAGGTAACTATTGGAAAAAACCTTTAAAAATGCTAAAATTAAGGAAATATCCCTTATTGGATAGTAAACGGAGAATACATGGCAAATATTATTAAAAAATTAGTAGAAAACGACAAAAAAGAGCTCAAAAGATTACATAAAATGGCTCAAAAAGTCGAATCATACGAAGAAGAAATGGCTGCCCTTGCAGATGAGCAACTGCAGGCCAAAACAGAAGAATTTAGAGAACGTGCAGCTGCCGGTGAGAGTCTTGACGACATGCTGTATGAAGTTTTTGCTGTCTGCCGTGAAGCAGCAAAACGTGTCCTTGGTCTTTTTCCTTTCCACGTGCAAATTATGGGGGGGATTGTCCTCCACAATGGTGACGTTCCGGAGATGCGTACTGGTGAAGGTAAAACTTTGACAGCTACCATGCCAGTTTATTTAAATGCGATTTCTGGCAAAGGTGTACACGTAGTAACAGTCAACGAGTATTTGACAACACGTGATGCAACCGAAATGGGTGAATTATACAACTGGCTCGGTTTGACTGTTGGACTTAACCTTAACTCTAAGTCACCAGAAGAAAAACGTGAAGCATATAACTGTGATATCACTTATTCGACATCATCCGAGCTTGGTTTCGACTACTTGCGTGACAACATGGTCACTCGTTTTGAAGATATGGTACAGCGTCCGCTCAACTATGCTCTTGTCGATGAGGTTGACTCCATCTTGATTGATGAGGCGCGCACACCATTGATTATTTCAGGTCAAGCAGAGGGCTCTTCTGCGCTTTATTACCGTGCAGATCAGTTTGCTAAGACTTTGGTTGGTCGTGAAGATTATGAAGAGGGCGATGACTATAAGATTGACTTGCAATCTAAAACTATCTCACTCACAGATGAGGGGATAGATAAAGCAGAACGTTTCTTTGATATTGAAAACCTTTATGACATGGAAAATGTTGCCTTGACTCACTTTGTGGACAATGCACTCCGTGCCAACTATATCATGCTTCATGATATTGATTACATGGTTGATGACCAACAAGAAGTCTTGATTATTGACCAGTTTACAGGTCGGACAATGCCTGGTCGTCGCTATTCTGATGGTTTACACCAAGCGATTGAAGCCAAAGAAGGTGTGCCGATTCAAGATGAATCTAAAACCATGGCTTCAATTACGATTCAAAACTACTTCCGTATGTACAAAAAATTGTCAGGGATGACTGGTACAGCGAAAACGGAAGAAGAAGAGTTCCGTGAAATCTATAATATTCAAATTATCCCGATTCCAACGAACCGCCCAATCCGACGTGTGGACCATCCAGACTTGCTTTATCCAACCCTTGAAGCAAAACTAAATGCTGTCTTGGATGACGTGAAGAAACGTCATGCTGAGGGACAACCTATTTTGATTGGTACTGTGGCTGTTGAAACTTCTGAGATTATTTCGAAAAAATTGGTCGAAGCTAAAATCCCGCATGAAGTTTTGAATGCGAAAAACCACTTCCGTGAAGCACAAATCATTATGAATGCCGGTCAACAAGGTGCGGTAACCATTGCGACCAATATGGCTGGTCGGGGTACAGACATCAAGCTTGGCCCTGGTGTTAAAGAACATCCAAATCCAGAATATCAAGGTCTTGCGGTAATCGGTACTGAACGTCATGAAAGTCGTCGTATCGATAATCAGCTCCGTGGACGTTCTGGTCGTCAAGGGGATGCTGGTGTCTCTCAATTTTATCTTTCACTTGAAGATGACTTAATGAAACGTTTTGGTTCCGAACGCGTTTCTGCCTTCCTTGATCGTATGCGTATCAGTGGTGATGATGCCGTCATCAAATCTGGCTTAATCACACGACAAATCGAAGGTTCACAGAAACGTGTCGAAGGAAATAACTACGATTCACGTAAACAAGTCTTGCAATATGATGATGTGATTCGTGAACAACGTGAAGTTATTTATGCACAACGCCATGAAGTGATTGTAGCAACTGAAGATATGACACCTGCTCTGTATGGTATGTTTAAGCGTACAATCGATCGCCAAGTTGACGGCCATGCAGCAACAGGAGATCTTCAAGAAGAAGCAAATCTGCTCAATCTTTATGAAACTGTTGAAAATACAATGCTTTCAGCGGATGTCTTTAGCATTGAAGATATTCGTGGTAAAAGCCCACAAGAAATTAAAGATTTTCTTTTTGAAAAAGTTAAAGAACATTATGCAACACAAATGGAACGCTTGGGCGATAAAGAGCGTCAGATTGACTTCCAACGTGCTGTTATCCTTCGTGTAGTAGACAACAATTGGTCTGAGCATATCGATCATCTGGATCAAATGCGTCAGTCTGTAGGCTTACGTGGTTATGCACAAAACAATCCGATTGTTGAATATCAAGAAGAATCGCATAAAATGTTTAATAACATGATTGGAGCTATTGAGTTTGAAGTAACTCGTTTGATGATGAAAGCTCAAATTCATCCGCAAACCGCTGTTCAAGAACAAGCACCGCGTGTAACTGTAACGGCTTCACAAGAAAACTTGACAAATGTGGGACAATCCTCTGCAGAAGGTATTGATTTCAGTAAAGTTGGCCGTAATGACATGTGTCCATGTGGTTCAGGTAAAAAATATAAGAACTGTCATGGTCGCGTTCACACAGCTTAGATAAAAAAGTGATAAAATAGACGAAACACCCTAACTTAGGGTGTTTCATTTTTCTAAGTTGATAAATACAAAAGATATCAATAAATTGAAAGGAGAAAGATGTCTTTCAAAATAATAAGCCCAGAGATAAATGTTGATGCAGTCAAAATGCTGGGCCACCTTGATAGCGAACAACATCAGCGAAAAGAAGCAAGAGACAGAGAATTAGAAGCAATTATCAAAGGTGAGGATTCCCGGCTTTTATTAATTATTGGTCCTTGTTCCTCGGACAATGAAGCAGCTGTTCTGGAGTACGCACATCGTTTGGCTAAACTCCAAGAAAAAGTAAAAGACAAGATTTTCATGGTAATGCGTGTTTATACAGCGAAACCGCGAACAAACGGGGAAGGTTATAAAGGAATCATTCATCAACCAGATGCAGCAGGTGAAGCTGATCTTATCAATGGTATTCGTATGGTACGTGATCTTCACTATAAAGTTATTACACAAACTGGACTGACCACTGCTGATGAAATGTTGTACCCAGAGAACTTGCCTTTAGTAGATGATTTAGTTTCTTATTATGCAGTTGGCGCCCGCTCAGTGGAAAATCAGCAACATCGCTTCGTGGCTTCCGGTATTGATGCGCCAACGGGGATGAAAAATCCAACTTCTGGTAATATCAAAGTCATGCTAAATGGCATTTACGCAGCTCAGCAAGAGCAAGACTTTCTCTTTGGCCGTGCAGAAGTTCAAACTGCAGGGAACCCTTTGGCACATGCCATTTTACGTGGGGGGCAGGACGAGCATGGCAAAAATCTTCCCAATTACTATACGGATAATTTGCAGGAAGTCATTGCAAATTACGAAAAAATGGGCTTAAAGAATCCCTTTATCATTGTGGATACCAATCATGATAACTCTGGGAAGAAATATATGGAGCAAATTCGAATTGTACGACAAACGTTAGTCAATCGTGATTGGGATGAAAAAATACGCCGTTATGTACGAGGCTTTATGATTGAGTCGTATTTAGAAGATGGACGTCAAGACCGACCGGAAGTGTTTGGAAAATCAATCACGGATGCTTGTCTTGGTTGGGAGAAAACAGAGGCCTTGATTCAGGAGATTTATCAAGCGGAAATATAATAATTTCAGAGGATAAATAAAAAAGCCGAAATGATGAAGATAATTTAATGAAAAAATGATTGCAAACCTTTTCACTTTGTAGTATAATGTTAAAGTATAGATATGCTGAACAAAAAGGCATTATCGAATAAAAATTGAAATAAGGAGATTCCAAAAATGGCATCTAAAGAATTCCACATCGTTGCAGAAACTGGTATCCACGCACGTCCAGCTACATTGCTCGTTCAAACAGCTTCTAAATTCACTTCAGAAATTAACCTTGAATACAAAGGTAAATCTGTAAACCTTAAATCAATCATGGGTGTTATGTCACTCGGTGTTGGTCAAGGCGCTGATGTAACTATCACTGCTGAAGGTGCTGATGCTGATGACGCATTGAGCACAATCGCTGAAACAATGGTTAAGGAAGGTCTTGCTGAATAATGACATCTATGCTTAAAGGTATCGCTGCATCATCAGGTGTAGCCGTAGCGAAGGCATACTTGCTTGTTCAACCTGATTTGTCATTTGAGACAGTGACTGTTGAGAATATCGAAAATGAAGAAGCTCGTCTTGATGCAGCTCTTGCTGCCGCTCAAAGCGAGCTTCAAATCATTAAAGATAAAGCAGTAGATAGCCTCGGAGAAGAAGCCGCAGCCGTATTTGACGCACACATGATGGTTCTTGCAGACCCAGATATGACCGCTCAAATCAAAGCTACTATTGAATCTAAAAAAGTTAATGCTGAAGCAGCCCTTAAAGAAATCACTGACATGTTCATTGCTATCTTTGAAGGTATGGAAGACAATGCTTACATGCAAGAGCGCGCTGCCGATATTAAAGACGTTACAAAACGTGTAATGGCAAACCTTCTTGGTGTTAAATTGCCAAGCCCAGCTTTGATTAACGAAGAAGTGATCATTGTTGCTGAAGACTTGACACCATCAGATACTGCACAGCTTGATAAGAAGTACGTTAAGGCCTTTGTTACAAACATTGGTGGACGTACATCTCACTCAGCAATCATGGCACGTACGCTTGAAATTCCTGCTGTATTGGGTACAAACAATATCACTGAACTTGTTTCTGAAGGTCAACTTATGGCTGTATCAGGTTTAACAGGTGAAGTTGTTCTTGATCCAACTCCAGAGCAACAAAGCGAATTCCACGCAGCTGGTGAAGCGTATGCGGCACAAAAAGCTGAATGGGCTGCTCTTAAAGATGCTGAAACAGTAACAGCTGATGGTAAACACTTTGAGTTAGCTGCAAACATTGGTACACCTAAAGATGTTGAAGGTGTTAACGACAATGGTGCAGAAGCTGTTGGTCTTTACCGTACAGAGTTCCTCTATATGGATGCTCAAGACTTCCCAACGGAAGAAGATCAATACGAAGCTTACAAAGCAGTACTTGAAGGCATGAATGGTAAACCAGTCGTTGTTCGTACAATGGACATCGGTGGTGACAAAACATTGCCATACTTCGACTTGCCAGAAGAAATGAATCCATTCTTGGGTTGGCGTGCTTTACGTATCTCACTTTCTAATAGTGGTGATGCAATGTTCCGCACACAACTTCGTGCACTTCTCCGTGCATCAGTTCACGGTACACTCCGTATCATGTTCCCAATGGTTGCATTGGTTACAGAATTCCGTGCTGCTAAGAAAATCTACGACGAAGAAAAAGCTAAATTGATCGCCGAAGGTGTTCCAGTAGCTGAAGGTATCGAAGTAGGTATCATGATCGAAATCCCAGCAGCAGCAATGTTGGCTGACCAATTTGCGAAGGAAGTTGATTTCTTCTCAATTGGTACTAACGATTTGATCCAATACACAATGGCTGCAGACCGTATGAATGAACAAGTTTCATACCTTTACCAACCTTACAACCCATCTATCCTTCGCCTTATCAACAATGTTGTTAAAGCTGCGCATGCAGAAGGCAAATGGGCTGGTATGTGTGGTGAAATGGCCGGTGATCAAACTGCTGTTCCACTTCTCATGGGTATCGGACTTGATGAATTCTCAATGTCAGCAACATCTGTACTCCAAACACGTTCATTGATGAAACGTTTGGACTCAACTAAGATGGAAGAACTTTCAAATAAAGCTCTTACTGAATGTGCAACAATGGAAGAAGTTGTCGCACTCGTTGAAGAATATACAAAATAAGAAAAACGCGAAGAAATTCGCGATTTTTTTTTGTATTTTAAGAATGATCAAAGTCCTTATTTTCGAATTTATTATTCTAATTAATAAGAAGAATAAAATAAAAAAGCCTTCAGAGGCTATTTTATTAGAAGGGGAGTCCTTTAGAGAACTTACCGAGTTTTTGTTCAGTAGTTTTTTCGATTTGAGTGAGAGCATCATTTACAGCATCTGCAACCAAATCTTGCAATGTTTCAGGATCTTCAGGGTCAATCACATCACTCTTGATTGTCAAGTTTGTTAATTTACGATCACCAGAAAATTCAGCGATTACTAAATCTTGTGCTGCTTTACCAAAAAAAGTAGTGTTGGCAATTTCTTCTTGTGAAGCTTGCATTTGTTTTTGCAATTTTTGTGCTTGCTTCATCATGTTTTGCATATTCATCATCGTGGTTTATTATCTCCTTGTTTCAAGACTTAAGTGCCTTGAGTATTGCAAATATATAGTTTCTTGGTGTCATTATTATACCATTTTTGTGAATGATTTTGAAGCAGATGAGAAAACAAAAAAACGTCTAATTACTAGACGTTTAAATAATATGCGGAAGGCGGGACTTGAACCCGCACAGCCAAGATAGGCCACAGGATCCTTAATCCTGCGCGTCTGCCAATTCCGCCACTTCCGCGAATTGGTACTTTAATATAATATCATTTTAGGAAGGGGAATGCAAGAATAAACTGTAATAGGGTGTTTAGCACTGTAAAGTAATCAACCGTTATAGTTTTTCAGAAATTTTTCAACAGATTGACGGTAAAGTTGAGGATTTGTCTCAAAGGCCTTGGCATGTGCAGCACCTTTAATCAAAAGCATTTCCTTTGGTGTTCCTGTCTTGACTGCTTGGTAGTTTTCCTTAAGCATTGACGTAGGCACATAAGTATCTGAATCGCCGTGGATAAGGAGGATAGGGCGATTGTTTTGAGAGAGTGCTTGTGTCGCACTTGCTTCTTTTAAAAACCAACCTTGGCGCACTTTATTCATAGCGGATAAACTATAGACAAGGGGAAATGGCGGAATATTGTAGGTCGATTTGGCTTGATAGGTAATTTCCGACCAAACATCAGTATAGCCACAATCTTCAATAATACTGTTGACAGAGCTAGGTAATTCTGTCTCACTTGATGCCATCATAACAGTTGCAGCTCCCATAGAAAGTCCAAATAAAGTAATACGACTTTCAGGGTTTTCTTGCGTTAATTTTTTTGACCAGGCAATCACGTCTTTTTTATCGTAGTAACCATAAGTAATGAGCTGACCTTCTGAGGCTCCAGCAGCACGATTGTCAGGCATAAGCACATTATAGCCTAAATCATGGAAGAGTTGTCCATATTGGCGCATCGCTTCTTTATTTTGGCGAAAACCGTGGACAACAATAACTGTTTTATTTGTTTTATGTTCCGCTGGGATGTACCAAGCATTGAGCTTTAAGCCACCATTTTCCATGGTAAGTGTTTTTTTATTCAGCTTATCAAATTGTGTGACGAGAGGATAATTTTTACTTGATGCTTGAACTTGGCCCACGGGAGCATCATTGCGGACATAGGCAACGGAGTAGAAATAATAAGTAATCCCCAAATCAACGAGCAGCAGTAGGCTTATGATACTAATTGTCCATAAAGCGAAAATTTTCTTTTTACGTTTTTTCATCGCATTATTATACCAAATTTTTTAAGGAAAATAGGAATAATATTACCTAAGAGACATAACGTTCATACCAATAAATATGATTTCGTATGAAAAAACCTTCCCACAAGAGCCAACAAATGTGTGGGAAGGAAAAGGAGTAGTCGGGAATCAAAGGGGATTGATTCTTTGAGCCATTATGTTTAGGGAAGCGAAATGAAGATCACTTTATTGGCTCTTGGCTACATCTATCTTTTATTTACCTTTATTCTAACATGGTTTTGAGCTTATAAGTAATGATATGCAACAAGAATTAAAGCTAAAAAAGCGCTTTCTCGGAAAAAGGTGACTTTTCCTCTACTTTGTGTTAAAATAATGGAGATAATTTTTAGTATGGGAGAGAGTGGCTTGGCTATAAAAAAGACCTATCGTGTAAAACGCTCGAAAGACTTTGAACAAATATTTTTAGCGAAAAATAGCTTTGCCAATAAGAAATTTGTTGTATATAAACTCAATACTGAGCAACAGCATTTTCGTACAGGGATTTCAGTAAGTAAAAAGATTGGAAATGCGGTCACACGGAATCGTGTGAAGCGACTCATTAGACATGCAGTAGCAGAGTTTTCTTCTCATTTAGAAGATGAAGATTTTGTGGTTATTGCACGTCCAGGAGTCGAAAAACTCAGTTTTGATGAAGTAAGAAAAAATCTCAAGCATGTATTGAAATTGTCTAAAATTTATAAAGATGGAGAAAAGAATTGAAAAAGAAAATAACTTTGCTTTCGATGGCAAGTGCTTCTTTACTCTTATTGGCTGCCTGTGGACGTTCTGAGGTCACACAACATTCAACAAACTTTTGGGAACAGATAGTTTATGGATTTGCTCAGGTTATTCGTTTCTTGTCATTTGGTGGTATGACAGCTGTTGGTATTATTTTATTTACCTTGATTATTCGTGCGGCACTTTTGCCTTTGATGAATATTCAAATCAAGTCTAGCCAAAAAATGCAGGAAATTCAGCCTGAAATTAAAAAAATACAAGCGCAATATCCAGGTAAAGACGTGGATTCGCGTCGTAAAGTTCAAGAAGAAACACAAGAACTTTACGCTAAAAACAAGGTGAATCCTTATGCAGGATGTTTACCACTCTTAGTGCAAATGCCAATATTATGGGCGTTGTACCAAGCATTGACACGTGTAGATTTCTTAAAGCACGGAACTTTCCTCTGGTTTAATATCGGAGATAAAGATCCAACATTTATCTTGCCAATTTTGGCAGCACTCTTTACATTTGCTAGCTCATGGTTGACAATGAAATCAGCCCCTGAGAAAAATGCAATGACAAGTACGATGACATTTGCTATGCCAGTGATGATTTTTGTTTTTGCAATCAATGTCGCAAGCGGTGTTGCTCTTTACTGGGTAGTGTCAAATGGTTTCCAAGTCTTACAAACTTTGCTTATTGCCAACCCCTTCAAAATAATCGCAGCGCGTGAAGCTAAAGCCCAAGCGGAAAAGGATAAAGTAAAAGCACGTGAGAAGGCATTAAAGAAGGCTTTGAAAAATAAAAAGTAAATCAGGAGATAGGAGTTTTAAATCATGACTATTTTTACTGGGAGAACAGTTGAAGAAGCAATAGAACGCGGCTTATATCGTTTAGGTGTAAAGCGTGAGAATGTGCATATTCATGTAAAACAAAAAGAAAAACGTGGTTTTTTAGGATTTGGTAAAAAACGAGCCCTCGTAGATATAGAAGAAATCAAAGAAGAAACCATTCGTAAAGCGGATCGATTAGCAGAACGTGGTGTGGAAGATATCAACCTTGGTGTGCCTAAAGCACAGTCTGCTATGGAAGCAACTCTTGAGTTAAGCCAAATTGTTAAAGCTGTACGTGCAGCTGAAAAAGAACAAGAAGGTGAATTAACTCCAGAAGAACGTGAAGTTATAATTGAAGAAGTTAAAGCAGACATTGCTCAAAGCAAAGATCCGCTTCCAGAAGTTGAGGTTCCTGAGAAGGTAAAAGAAAAAGCTAAGGCTGTACCGATGGAATTAACTGCTGAGGAAACAGAGTTTGCGGATAAAATTTCGACTTACTTAACAAACATTACCTCTGAAATGGGTATTGCGATCACTGTAAATGTAGCAAAAGAAGGAACTCTGATTGTTTTTAACTTAAATTCGAATCAAGATGCTTTACTCATTGGTAAACATGGGAAGATTTTGCAAAGTTTACAAACCTTGGCTAAAGCTTATGCTAACAGTATTTTAAGTACCCGTATAAATATTGCTGTCAATGTTGGCGATTATCATGAAAAGCGTAAAGCATATATTACCAGCTTGGCGCATCGTGCAGCAGAACGTGCTCGTTCTGGTGAAACTGTCTATATTAATGATTTACAGTCGAATGAACGCAAGATTGTGCATACAATTATTTCGAAAGAAGAAGGTGTTTCTAGCCATTCTGAAGGTAATGAATACAATCGTTATATCACCGTTACAAAAGAAATTTGACATTTGCGATGATTTGGTGTAGAATATTTTAGTATGCTTTAAGCACAGAAATGAAAGAAAGGAACACCGCAAGAACGGTGGAGCTACTTTCCCAAGTGAAGTAGCCCAGGGATTTAACAAATGAAACGTACTTACCAACCACATAAAAAACCTCGTAAGACTACTCACGGATTCCGTGCACGCATGGCAACTAAAAACGGACGTCGTGTACTTGCAGCTCGTCGTCGTAAAGGACGTGCTTCACTTACAGTTTAATTGTAAAAAAAGATTCTCACCCTCGGGTGGGTTTTTTCTTTTGGAAACATGATTCATAAAAAGGAACAAAAATAACTCTTGGAAAAGTAAAGCGTTTACTTTTATTGTGATATAATGAATTTATTGTAAAAGAAGAGGAGTTTTTGTTAATGAAAAAAATTCAAATTGCCGATATGCAAGCTTCACAAATTATCTTAGGCTGTATGCGTATCATAGAACCAGGAAAGAATCCTGTCAAAGTTATTGAGACAGCTTATGAAAATGGTATTAACTTTTTTGATCACGCGGATATTTATGGTGCTGGACAGTGTGAAACGTTTTTTGCCGAGGCTTTGGCGCAAACCTCTATTCGACGGGAAGACATTTATCTCCAATCGAAATGCGCTATCCGTCCAGGGATTGCCTTTGATTTTTCAAAAGAACATATTATCCAGTCGGTAGAAGGCTCTTTACAACGGCTACAGACGGATTATCTCGATACAATGCTCTTGCACCGCCCCGACACGCTAATGGAGCCAGAAGAGGTCGCAGAGGCCTTCTACGAGCTCGAGAAATCTGGAAAGGTTCGCTATTTTGGAGTTTCCAATCAAAATCCAATGCAAGTGGAGTTACTTAAAACAGCAGTGAAGCAGCCGTTACTCTTTAATCAGCTTCAATTTGGCTTGAAGCATACTGAAATGGTTGATGCAGGTCTCAATGTGAATATTCCTAATCAAGCCAGTCATATGCAAGATGGTTCAGTACTAGAGTATTCCCGGATAAATAAGATGACGATTCAAGCTTGGTCTCCTTTCCAACATGGATATTTTGATGGTCCTTTTGTTGGTAATGATAAATTCCCAGAATTAAACAAAAAGCTTGAAGAATATGCTGAAAAATACAATCTTACCCCTTCAGGGATTGCTATAGCATGGATTAACCGCCATCCAGCGCGTATGCAAACAATAATTGGTACGATGACGGAACGACGGATCGAGGAAGTAACAAATGCCAGTGATCTGGTTCTCAGCCGTGATGAGTGGTATGACTTGTATATGGCAGCTGGAAACATTCTCCCTTAAGCCGGTAAATTTATAGTTTAGCATTGAGTGATAAATGGGTCTAGTAGAGTCGTCTAGAGGGCCATTTATTCTAGCTACTAGACGAAATAGATTGAATTAGTGTCAGAAATGATGTATAATTAAAGAGCATTATTAGAAAAAATTAATTAAAAGGATTTTTAAGCAGTTTGCTTGAACCTACCCCAAAGGAGGTACATATTATGAGTTTTACAGATGAAACAGTCCGCTTTGAATTTGATGATTCAAGTAAAAAAGAAATCAGCGAAACACTTGTAAATGTTTATCGTGCACTTGATGCTAAAGGTTACAATCCTATCAACCAAATGGTAGGTTATGTTTTGTCAGGAGATCCAGCTTATATTCCACGTCACGACGATGCACGTAACAAAATCCGTCGTTTTGACCGTGATGATATTGTTGAAGAACTGATTAAAGAATACTTAAAAGCACACGGTGTACAACTTTAATGTACAGTAGAATTTTAGGTTTGGATGTCGGTACGAAAACTGTTGGTGTAGCTGTGAGTGATTTATTGGGAATGACGGCTCAGCCTGTTGAAACAATAAAGATTGATAGTGAAGCTGGTGAATTTGGTTTTGAGCGCTTAGCAGAACTAATAACAGAATATAAACCTTCAAAAATTGTACTCGGTTTACCCAAACATATGAATAATGATGAAGGTATTCGTGCAGAGGCTTCAAGAAACTATGGTGAAAAAATTACTGAAACGTTTGATGTCGCTGTAGAATACCAAGATGAACGCTTGACGACAATGCAAGCAGAAAAAGTATTAATTGATGGTGGCGTCCGACGCAAGGACCGTAAAAAATCAATTGATAAACTCGCCGCTGTCTTGATATTACAAAATTATCTTGATGCGCACAAATTATTTTAGAAGTAGGAAGTATTATGTCAGAACATACACATGACCATGACCACGAAGACCGTTTTATCACTCTGATTGATGATAACGGTAATGAAAGCCTTTTTGAAATCTTGATCACTATTGATGGCCAAGAAGAATTTGGTAAAAATTACGTCCTCGTTATGCCTGTTGACGGTGCAGAAGATGATAATGGTGAAGTTGAAATCCAAGCTTATTCATTTACTCAAAATGAAGATGGCACTGAAGGTGATTTACAACCTATCGCTGAAGATTCAGATGCTGAATGGGATATGATTGAAGAAGTTTTTAATAACTTTATGGAAAATCAAGACGACGAAGTTTATTAATAAATCAAGAGGCAAAGCCTCTTTTTTTATTGCATCAATATTGAAATATTATAAATTATTACATAAAATTTTTAGCAAAAATTGAGTACTTCGAAGAAATTTGTTATAATTTAGTGATTACTCTTTGAAGGAAAATTAAATGAAAAAAAGATATGGTTCACGTTCACTTAGGCATGAACATAAAAAACAATTAGAACAATCAGAAGAAATCGAAGAATTCGAGGAGCTTGAGGTCAATGAAGACCTTGATATTCCTGCGGAAGAGACTGGGTTTTATTCGCGTCGTCATAAATCAGAAGCGAGTTTTGTACCAACTCGAGAAAAAACACCACGGCTTATGCCAGCTGACTGGTTATTTATTGGGCTCGTGTCCTTGGTGCTTAGTCTAAGCTTCTATGCTTTCCCTATCTTCAATCTTCAACCTACAGGTGTACAGTCGCAATACCTCTATTCGGGAATGGCAATGCAGGCAGGATTGGTCCCTTACAATGATTTTTGGGGTGCTGGCGGAATTGTCTTTTACCTAATTAACTGGCTCGGTCATTTTGGTCAAACAACTTGGCTGCTTTACCTTTTCCAAATGCTAGCTTTATTTATGAGCGGTGTGCAAGTTTATCGTTTAATTTCACAACGTACACGTAGCCGTTTGGCAGCGCGAATTACCACAGGTTTCACCTTGGTTTCGATTGCAGGATTGGCTCAAGGTGGTACAGCGCCAACCTTAATCGCCTTGCCTTTTGCATTATGGGCATTACAGTTCTTGGATCGTTATCTACGTCAAGATGCACGTGACGAAGCTTTTATCTTCTTTGGTATGAGCGGAGCTCTTGTGTTTGTCATATCACCAATCATGACCATATTATGGCTTCTTTCTTGTCTCGCTTTGCTTGTCTTTAATATTCAGAATAAAAGAATTGGGCGTGGTATTTATCAACTTTTAGCAATTTTATTTGGCTTATTGTTGGTAGGTTATACGGTTGCTTTTTACTCCTTAAATGCTCAAGTACTGTATACATCCATCGAACAATCCATTATCATTCCGCTTACGACACTAGGCTTTACAGATAATTTCTGGATGTCACTTCTGAAAGCTCTCGTTTTTCTTTTGGTGTTTGGTCTTGCGGCCAATTTCGTACATGGCGTACGTAATATTAAAAGTTCGGGTCAAACATTTATCTGGCAACTTTTACTCTTATTGGGTTCAATTCTTGTGTTAGGATTTGTTGTTTTTTCTCAAGTATTCGAAAGTTCAAACTTGCTTGCCATCTTGCCGTTACTTTTATTATTCGTCAGCGATACTATACAAGATGCGGTGGATCAACGTCAGAATATCCTACAAGATTATATGAAGGCCAAGCTTTTTGCGCCAATTTTAGCTCTGCTCTTTGTGATAGGAGCCCCTATCGTTACCCAAACGATGCATCAACAAGTTTTCTCAGAAGAACAACAAGTTGCGCAGTTTGTGAAAGCCGATACGACAAAAGAGGATAAAGTGCTGGCTATAGCATCGGATAAAAACATTAACTTGCGATCACAGCGTGTGGGTGGCATAGATGACTTCCCTCGCCATTATCCAGTGAGATTCCATCAGAACTTTGATTTGCTCTTTGCTAATGCAGGCAACAAGTATGTTGTAGTGCAAAGTGGACAGGATCTTTCAGATTCAGTAAAAGAAACACTTAAAGATTCTTACAAAAAAGTGGAAGTTGGTAATGTTAGTCAATTTTCTGTATATAAAAAGAAATAAGATATACATAATTGTATATCTTGTTTTATTATAATGAAAAAAGCGAATTTTCTGACTATTCCTGTTGTTTTTTGAATTTTTTTGTGTTATAATTCATTAAGAGTTTATTTAGAAAATAATATAATAGGAGAAAACCGTGGCTACTTTACTAGAAAAAACCCGCAAAATTACATCAGTTCTGCAAGATGGAGTAACTGATTTAAAGCAGGAGTTACCCTATGATAACATGACAGAGCGTTTAGCCAACGTTATTGACTGTAATGCTTGTATCATTGATACAAAAGGGAAACTTTTGGGCTATTCACTGCCATACGAAATTAACAACGATCGTGTTAATGAACTTTTCCATGTACAAAAACAATTGCCAGAAGATTATGCACGTGCGGCTATCCGTATCTACGACACTTTAGCAAATATCACAATTAACGAGCCTTTGTCAGTATTTCCTGCAGAACTTTTAGGTGAGTATCCTAATGGTTTGACAACATGTGCACCAATCTATGGTAGTGGTATGCGCTTGGGAACCTTCATCTTATGGCGTACAGACGGAAAATTCAGTGATGATGATCTTGTGCTTGCAGAGCTTGCAACAACAGTTATCGGTGTTCAACTTTCAAATCTTAAGCTTGAACAAATGGAAGAAAATATCCGTAAAGACACGATGGCTAACATGGCAGTCAATACACTTTCGTATTCAGAAATGAAGGCTGTGAAAGCAATTCTTGAAGAACTTGATGGAGAAGAAGGACATGTTATTGCTTCAGTCATTGCCGACAAGATTGGAATTACACGTTCAGTAATCGTTAATGCACTACGTAAGCTTGAATCTGCTGGTGTTATTGAAAGCCGTTCGTTGGGGATGAAAGGGACTTACCTCAAAGTTCTTAACCAAGGTTTATTTACAAAGCTTGAAGGTCGTAACTTCTAACCTTAAAAGTAATAAAAAACTTCTCGTAGTGAGAGGTTTTTTACTTGTGGTAAAGGCAGTAGGCAGTAAAGCCTAGCTGTATCAGTTTTTAAAGATTTTTGCTATAATTGAGAATGAAAATCTTTAATAGTTAGGGAAAATAACATGAGCAAGATTACAAAAGAACAAGTGGAGCATGTGGCAACTTTGTCAAAGCTTAAATTTGAGAAAAATGAACTTGATGCTGTGACGGATAAACTCGATAAAATTATCGAAATGGTGGAGCAGTTAGAGGAAGTCAATACGGAAAATGTAGAATTTACGATGAGTGTTGCGGATAACTTAAACCGCATGCGTGAAGATATTGCTGTACCGGGTGATGACCGTGATGAATTAATGCGTAATGTACCAACGAAGCAAGATGGCTTTATTAAGGTTCCCGCAATGTTGGCTGATGGAGGAGATGCATAATGTCATTGAATAATAAAACAATTAAAGAGTTGCATGACCTCTTGGTGAAAAAGGAAATCTCTGCTGTTGACTTGACACAGGCGACATTGGATGATGTGCATGCACGTGAAGCAGCAATGGGCAGTTTTATTTCTGTATTAGATGAAGAAGCATTAGCGCAAGCAGCTGCTATTGATGCGCGTGGAATTGATGCAACAAAACTTACAGACGGTATTCCCTTAGCAGTTAAAGACAATATTGTTACTAAAAATATTGAAACAACTGCAGCAAGTAAAATTCTTTCTGGTTTTATCCCACCTTATGATGCGACTGTCGTTGAAAAGCTTTATGACAATGGCATGGTTATTATTGGTAAAGCCAATATGGACGAATTCGCAATGGGGGGCTCAGGGGAAACTTCTTCTGTTAAGCCAACATACAATGCGTGGGATCAAACAAAAGTACCTGGTGGATCATCTTCAGGTTCAGCTAGTGCTGTTGCGAGTGGACAAGTACGCTTGTCATTAGGATCCGATACAGGTGGTTCGATTCGTCAACCAGCTTCGTTCAGTGGTATTGTGGGTCTGAAACCAACTTACGGACGTGTTTCTCGTTATGGTTTAATTGCTTTTTCTAGTTCACTTGATCAAATTGGTCCCTTTTCAGCTACTGTTGAAGAGAATGCACAACTTTTAAATGTTATCTCAGGTAGTGATGCTAAAGATGCTACAAGTTCAGAAGTAGCTGTGCCAGATTTTGGTTCAAAAATAGGTCAAGATATTAAAGGAATGAAGATTGCTTTGCCTAAAGAATACTTTGGGGAAGGCATTGATCCAGCAGTCAAAGAGCAAATTATGGCGGCGGCGAAACACTTAGAATCTTTAGGTGCTATTGTTGAAGAAGTGAGCTTGCCACATAGCAAGTATGGGGTAGCTGTTTACTACATCATCGCTTCTTCAGAAGCGAGCTCAAATCTCCAACGCTTCGATGGTATTCGTTATGGTTATCGTGCACAGGATATCGAAAACCTTGAAGATGTCTATGTGAAATCACGTTCAGAAGGCTTTGGCGATGAGGTCAAACGTCGTATTATGCTAGGTACATTTAGTCTTTCTGCAGGTGCCTACGATAAGCACTTTAAAAAGGCTGGTCAAGTGCGTACAATGATTATCGAAGACTTTAATAAGGTATTTGCGGATTATGATTTGATTCTTGGCCCAACAGCCCCAACGGTTGCTTTTGGCTTTGATGAAAAATCAAAAGATCCTGTTCAAATGTATCTTTCAGATATCTTAACAATTCCAGTCAACCTCGCGGGATTACCAGGAATTTCGATTCCGGCGGGTTATGTTGCAGGTCTACCTGTTGGGATGCAATTGATTGGTAAACGTTACGATGAGGAAACAATTTATCAAGTCGCAGCAGCGTTTGAAGCAACAACGGATCATCATAAGAAAAAACCAATTATCTTTACAGAAGGAGGGGCAAAATAAGATGAACTTTGAAACAGTCATTGGACTTGAAGTCCATGTTGAGTTAAATACAAACTCAAAAATTTACAGCCCAACTCCAGCTGAATTTGGCTCTGAACCAAATGTCAATACGAATGTTATTGACTGGGGAATGCCAGGGGTTTTGCCAACATTGAACAAAGGTGTTGTCGTTGCTGGGATGAAAGCTTCTCTTGCCATGAATATGTCGATTCAAAAGAGTATGCATTTTGATCGTAAAAATTATTTTTACCCTGATAATCCTAAAGCTTACCAAATTTCGCAGGCAGATGAACCTATTGGTTACAATGGTTCTATTGAAATTGAACTTGAAGATGGTACAAAATCGACTGTTCGTATTGAGCGTGCACATATTGAAGAAGATGCCGGTAAAAATACGCACGGAACAGATGGCTATTCTTATGTTGACTTGAACCGTCAAGGGGTACCATTGATTGAGATTGTTTCTGAGCCAGATATGCGAAGCGCTGATGAAGCTTATGCGTATTTGACCGCCTTACGTGAATTGATTCTCTATACAGGTATTTCTGATGTGAAGATGGAAGAAGGTTCCATGCGCTGTGATGCCAATATTTCATTGCGTCCTTATGGCCAAGAAGAGTTTGGTGTTAAAACAGAAGTGAAGAACATGAACTCTTTCAGTAATGTGAAGAAAGCCCTAGCCTTTGAAATTGATCGCCAAGCGAAAATTCTTCGTGCTGGTGGTGAAATTCGTCAAGAAACACGTCGTTTTGATGATAAAACAGGTGAAACAATCTTGATGCGTGTTAAAGAAGGTGCGTCTGATTATCGTTATTTCCCAGAACCAGATTTGCCACGTATTGAAATTTCCGAAGCTTGGATTAACGAAGTTCGTGCTGAACTTCCTGAGTTTGCAGCAGCACGCCGTGTACGTTATGTAGAGGAAATGGGGCTCAGTGAATACGATGCGCGCCAGTTGACAAGCTCAAAAGATGTTTCTGATTTCTTTGAAGCAGCTGTTAAATTAGGTGGTGATGCCAAATTGGTATCCAACTGGCTTCAAGGTGAAGTTGCTCAGTACTTGAACACAGCACATCTGGAACTTAAAGATATTCACTTAACTCCAGAAAATCTCACAGAAATGTTGCGTTTGATTGCAGATGGGACTATTTCATCGAAAATTGCGAAGAAAGTCTTCCTCGAATTAGCTAAAAACGGTGGTTCAGCAGAAGCTTTCGTTAAAAAGGCCGGCTTGGTTCAAATCTCTGACCCAGCTGTACTCTTGCCTATCATTCATGAAGTATTTGCTAAAAATGAACAATCTGTTGCTGACTATCGTGGCGGTAAGGAAAATGCAGCTAAGGCATTAGTTGGTCAGCTTATGAAAGCTACAAAAGGACAAGCCAATCCGACAGTAGCGCAAAAACTGCTCTATCAAGAATTAGATAAAGACTAATATAAAAAATCGTTCAATTTAGAACGATTTTTTCTTGTGCATTTTCGCGGTTAAAACGGCGCACCATTCGAATGGTTGTGGGGATCAGAATAGCGGTTGACCCCAACCAAGCAGCTGGATTGGATGAAATAATCACGGTGTAATTTAAGAGGTTAACTCCGACGATGGCCACTGCGGCCCGCATTACCAGTTCGGCCACGCCACAAATTGTTGGAATGCGCGCATTGCCCAAACCCTGTAATGTTGAGCGCGTAACGAAGAGGATAGCAAGTAGCCAGTAGAAACCACCATTCACAATATAGTAATGTCTAGCCATATCAATAACAGCTGTTTGGCTTGGTGAGATAAAAGCCGTCGTGAAGTAATAGTTCAAGCTTACCAAAAGAATGGCAAAGCCAATCGCCCAGGAAACTGCTATGAGGAGAGATTGGAAAAGCCCTTGATTTATTCGGCGGTATTGTTTTGCACCATAGTTTTGGGCTCCAAAGGTAGCCATAGCAAGTCCGATCGACATCATTGGCAACATCGCGATTTGGTCAATCTTAGATACAATAGCTTGAGTGGCGACAGCGTTTGTTCCCATAGTGTTAAGTGCTACTTGAAGTGTAATAGAACCAATAGCGATAATACTAGATTGAAATCCCATGGGAATACTCAGTCGTGCATGTGTACGTATTTCTTGGGTATCGTAAACAAGGAGTTTTCGATTAAGGTGTAACTCAGGCACTTTGCGTTTAATATGTAAAACCAGATAAAGCACAGAGATACATTGGGCCAAAATGGTGGCTGCACTTGCTCCCGCTAAGCCTAAATGGAGAACGAGGATTGCGAAATACTCAAAGCCGATGTTTAAAATACTGGCGACGATAAGTGCATAGAGCGGTGTCTTGGAATCACCTAAGGCGCGGAGCGCGTTCGAATAATAAGCATATAGTGTGGTCGCTGTAAGTCCACCTAACATAATACTTAAAAAAGTGTGTGCACCTTCGTAAATCTCAGCTGGAGTCTGCATAAGTTGTAGTAATTGACCCACAAATAGGACAGACAAGACACTGAGCAAGAGGGAGATAGCTATCGTAAAATACAGCCCTGTCACAAAGGACTTTTTGACAGCATGTGCATCTTTGGCACCAAAGCGTTGCGCAGTAATAATCGTGAGCCCTGCGGTCATTCCCTGAGCAAAACCGACGATTAAAAAGTTGATGGATCCCGTAGCCCCCACTGATGCAAGTGCATTTTTTCCTAGCGTTTGACCAACAATCAGTGTGTCTGCAGTATTATAGAGCACTTGAAAAAAGTTTCCCAAGAGCAGGGGAAGTGTGAAGGTAATTAAACCTTTGAGAATGTTTCCTTTTGTTAAATCTTTCATAATATTCCTAAATTCTTTGCTTTATACATTGTAAACTTTTTATATCTATAAAACAATAGCATAACTGCTTTTATTGTGGTGTTTAAACAAAAAGAAAAAGCACCGTAAAGGTGCTTTAATTACCAATTATTTAGTAACGTTGATTGCTTGAGGTCCACGTGGGCCTTCTTCAAGATCAAAGCTAACTTTTTGGCCTTCATCAAGAGTTTTGAAGCCATCAGTTTGAATAGCTGAGAAGTGTACGAATACATCGTTGCCTTCTTCAGTTGTAATGAAGCCAAAACCTTTAGTAGCGTTAAACCATTTTACAGTTCCTTGTGCCATTTGAATACATCCTTTCTTTAGTTTGGTAAATCTTATCTTCGGAAAGCGTGTAACAAAAAGCATAAACGTTAACTTGAAAAAAACTTACAGCTTTATGATACCATATAAAGTATGGAAAAGAAAGCGCTAATTCGAAAAGAAATGATAAATTTACTGAAAAGTTTTGATTTTGCTGACAAAAGCCGTCAAAGTCAGAAAATTATTGCAGAGCTGCTTGCCTCAGAACAATGGAAAAACGCTAAAACCGTGGCGCTCTATATGCCGCAAGAGTTTGAATTTGATTTGCAACCCCTTTTTGAGCAGGCAGATAAACAAATAGTTTTACCAAAAACCTTGGCTGATCGCCACATGATTTTTGTAAAATACGACAAAAATGACTTAGAACGTACAAAATTTGGTATACTAGAACCTAAGTCGAAAAACGAAGTTGTGCCTGATTTGATTTTGGTCCCCGGCTTGGCTTGGAATAAAGAAGGTTATCGGATTGGTTTTGGTGCGGGATATTATGACCATTATCTGGCAAGCTTTTCTGGACAGACAGTTAGTCTATGTTATGATTTTCAGCACAGAGACTTTTATCCAGAACCTCATGATATAAGCATAGGAGAAATATTTACTTATGAACATTGATATGATAAAAAAAGACTTTATGAAGCATAAAGCGACTTATATTTTATCACTTTTAACAACGATGGTTTGGCTTTATCAATTTTTACGTTACGGTTTAGCTGCAACCTCGGCAATTAACCTTTTTAATACTGGTGCATTATTTCCACCAGCCATTTTAGCTGATCCAACTCAATTGTGGCGCCTTGTGACACCAATTTTTATTCATATTGGATGGACTCACTTTCTTATGAATACTCTGACGCTCTTTTTTATCGGACGTCAGGTTGAAGCTGTATTTGGTAGCCTTAATTTCAGTTTGATCTACATTCTTTCAGGAATTTTTGGTAATGCAGCAACCTTTATCTTTTCGCCCAATTCCTTATCTGCAGGAGCATCAACTTCGATTTTTGGTCTTTTTGCAGCTATTGCAGGAATTGGCTTCTTTACAGGCCATCCGATGCTAAAACAGATTGGTAAGACATTTACCATCTTGATTGCGATTAATCTTTTCTTCAATATGTTTAATCTTAGCTCGGTCAATATTTGGTCACATGTTGGAGGAGCAGTGGGCGGACTTCTTTTAGCTCCTGTTTTTCCACCTAAATATTTCAAGAATTCTGTACCAATGCAAAATCGGATTTTATCAGGAGTAACGGTTGTTGTCTTATTTATCGTTTTTCTGATTTTGCCCTTTATAAAATAAATAGATTAAAAATAAGCAATAAGGAGTAATTATGAAAACACGTGGATTTGAAATAGTAAGTAAATACAAAAATGAAAACCTAGAATTACCAATACGTGCGACCAAGCATGCGGCAGGCTATGACTTATCAGTGGCTGAAAACATTACCATTAAACCTGGTGAAATTAAACTGATCTCAACAGGCCTTAAGGCATATATGCAAGCAGGAGAAGTTCTGTATCTGTTTGATCGCTCGTCAAATCCGCGTAAAAAAGGTTTAGTGATGATTAACTCGGTAGGTGTCATTGACGGTGACTATTACAATAACCCAGGGAATGAGGGCGAGATATTTGCTCAAATGCAAAATATTACGGAATCAGAAGTGGTCTTGGAAAAAGGTGAGAGGATTGTCCAAGCGGTCTTTATGCCTTTCTTGGTTGCTGATGGGGATGCTGAAGTGACTAAATCTACACGAACTGGCGGCTTCGGATCAACAGGAAAATAGGAATGATGCCTTGTTTTTGATTTGCAGGCGTAAGTAAAAAAGTACAAAAACTACCGCTTTAGCGGTCTTTTTTGTGCTATAATGGTAAAATGAATTCATTGCGCATTATTCACTTGAACGATTTGCACTCGCATTTGGAAAGATTTCCAGTGATTGAGCGTTTTTTTGCGGAAAAATCAGTTGGACATCCAGATGTCTTGCGATTTGACTTAGGGGATAATGTTGACCGGGTACATCCTTTAACTGAGGCCACAGAAGGACAGATTAATGTTGCTCTGATGAATAAGCTGGACTTGACAGCAGCGACCCTCGGTAACAATGAAGGTTTAGGATTAACTCATGATATGCTAAGCCGTTTATACAATCAAGCCGACTTTGATATATTACTTTCAAATATCAGTAATATGCCTTTTGCTCAAGGTCCTAAATTTATAGAGAGCAGTTGGGGGATGCGTATTGGAATCATTGGTTTGACAGCTCCTTATCTAGCCTATTTACAAGCAGGTTGGGATATTGTTGATCCTTTAGTTTGCTTGGATCAGCTCTTGCCACTGGAATGTGATTTTACGATTCTTTTGAGTCATTTGGGTAAAACCGTTGATGAGAAAATCGCTAAAAATTACGATATTGATTTAATTATTGGAAGCCATACGCATCATCTTTTTGAACACGGAGCGGAATTACATGACACCTTACTTGCGGCTGCAGGAAGATACGGGGAGCATATCGGCGAAATCAATCTTACTTTTGATCAAAATAACAAAGTAATTGCTTCGGAAATTTCCACGATTGCTACCAACACGCTCAAAAAAGAAAAAAGTGATGCTTTACACATCAACTCGTGGGAGTTGAAAGGACGTAAAATGTTGCAAGGCAAGACTGTCGGAGAACTTCCCTATAGCCTGACCAATGTTTATCCTGATTATAATGCAAGTCATTTTATTGCAGAGTTACTTGCCCAATATGGCAAGGTGGGAGCCTGTGTTTTCAATACTGGGCTCTTGGTTACAGAAGCATTGCCAAACCAACTTACTTTAGATGATTTACACCAATTTTTGCCCCATTCCATGCGTTTAGTGCGGCTTACGCTGACTGGTAAGGTACTGAAAGAAGTTTTACGTGAAATGCTTGATGTATCTGCAATGCTGTCTGGGCAAAATATTCGAGGTATGGGTTTTCGAGGGAAGCAATTTGGTCGGCTTATTTTTCAGGGAATAAATTTCAACAGAGGGAAATTTTATTATAGAAATACGGTTGTGGTCGATGCTGAGTCTTATAGCATAGTCGTTCCTGATCAGTATCTCTTTGCTTGGTATTTTCCTTTATTGAAAAAACAAGAGAAAGCCGAAATACTTTTTCCGTATTTTCTACGAGAAATAGTAGCAAATGAATTAAAAAACGAGAAAATGAACAAAAAGAGAAAGGGAGAGGAAAGTGCCAAAAGAAGTTGATGAATCAAAATTAAATTATAATCGTTTCCCTGGTGAGCGGGTAACTGCGACAGATGACATTGTAAAAGTAGGTGGTAAGACTTTTCATCTGGTTTACAATTATCGTGAAGGGTTTGATGCTGAAAAGCTGGAGCAGCGATTTAGCGATATTTTCGATAAGTATGATTACATCGTGGGAGATTGGGGCTTTGAACAGCTCCGTTTAAAAGGCTTTTTTTCAGTAAGTAGAAAAAAAATGCAATCTGAAAATAAGATTGACCGATTAGAAGATTATATCAATGAATATTGCAATTATGGCTGTGCCTACTTTGTTTTACGTCGTGTACGCTCACAAGATGAAGCTTACACATCCGAACGTGTTTTTGAAGACAAGCCACGTCAACCTAAATTTGAAAAACCACGACGTCGAAATAATCGCAATAAAAATCGAAGCTCTCAAGAAAAGCAAAAGAAAAATGAGAAAAAATCATTTGAAATTCGCGAGAAATCAGGTAAGAAGCCTGCTAAAATAAAACAAAATGAGAAAAATGAGAAAAATACAACCTCTAAATCTAATTTTGTAATACGCGAACGTGCAAAAAAATAAAATAGACAAATGTCAAAAATGTGTCTAAAAATTTATTGAATAATATGCAAAAAAGTTCCCTCAAAAATTTTTTGGGGGGGAAAATATCGGAGATATAATGGAAAAACAAACAATTTACGGCTTAACACGTGATCAACTTATTGATTGGGCGATTGAAAATGGTGAAAAAAAATTTCGGGCAACCCAAGTGTGGGATTGGCTTTACCGAAAACGTGTCCAAACATTTGAAGAAATGACAAACCTCTCCAAGGATTTTATTGCAAAGTTGAATGCGCATTTTATTATGAATCCTCTAGAGCAAGTCGTCGTACAAGAGTCGGAAGATGGAACAGTTAAATATCTTTTTATGTTACCAGATAAAATGATGATTGAAACTGTATTGATGCGCCAATCTTATGGCTTATCTGTATGTGTGACTACACAGGTAGGATGTAACATGGGCTGTACGTTTTGTGCCTCTGGTATTCTAAAAAAAGAGCGTGATGTGACAGCTGGAGAAATAGTCGCTCAGATTATGTTGGTCCAAAAATACTTCGATGAAAAAGGCCAAGATGAGCGTGTTTCTCACGTTGTAGTTATGGGTATCGGTGAACCATTTGACAACTATGTAAACTTGATGAACTTTTTACGCACAATTAATGATGATAATGGCCTTGCTATTGGGGCACGTCATATTACCGTGTCAACCTGTGGTTTCATGCCAGAAAAAATCAAAGAATTTGCAAATGAAAACTTGCAAGTGAACTTGGCTATTTCTTTACATGCACCAAACAATGAATTACGTACAAGTCTGATGCGTATTACACGTAGCGCACCACTTGAAAAACTTTTTGATGCGATAGATTATTATACTGAAACAACGAATCGTCGTGTAACCTATGAGTATATTATGCTTTCTGGAGAAAATGATACTCCGGAAATTGCACAAGAATTAGCTGATTTAATAAAACCCCGAAATAAACTTTCGTATGTCAATCTGATTCCCTATAATCCTGTCGCTGAGCATATCAAATATGAACGTTCAACACGAAATGATACTGCGAAATTTTACGATGTACTCAAGAAAAATGGTATCAACTGTGTTGTGCGCCAAGAGCATGGTACAGACATTGATGCCGCTTGCGGACAACTCAGAAGTAAACAAATTAGAAAAAACAAAGAAAAGTAATAAAAAAATAAAAGAAACCAGCACAAAGGCTCAACCTTGGTATTGCTGGTTTCTTTTTGTATATTTATTATTTTTCATGAAATGAAAGCGCATTATTATAATGGCGTTCAATTTGCATTCAAAAAAAGATTAGACTATAATAAAAGGTGTTGAAAGCGCTTTTACAATTTTAATATATAGTTTTATATAAAAGAAAGGATGCTTATCTCATGGAAAAAGCAATCAATGTCAATTCAGAAATCGGAAAACTTAAATCAGTTCTCCTTCATCGTCCAGGTGCTGAAGTCGAAAACATCACACCAGACACAATGCATCAACTCTTGTTTGATGATATCCCTTACTTGAAAATTGCTCAGAAGGAACACGATTTCTTTGCTCAAACATTGCGTGATAACGGAGCAGAAACAGTCTATATAGAAGATCTTGCCGCAGATGTTTTTCAAACTGAAAGTGTTAAAAAAGATTTCTTGGCTCGACTCTTGCATGAAGCAGGCTACCGCCCAGGACGTACACTTGAAGGTTTGACTGAGTACTTGACAAGCATGGATACAAAAGCAATGGTTGACAAGATTTATGCAGGTGTTCGTAAAAATGAATTGGACCTAAAACGTACAGTTCTTAGCGACATGGCCGGTTCTGATGCCGAAAACCATTTCTACCTTAATCCATTGCCAAATGCTTACTTCACTCGTGACCCACAAGCATCTATGGGTGTAGGGATGACTATTAACAAAATGACTTTCCCAGCACGTCAACCTGAATCATTGATCACAGAATATGTAATGGCAAATCACCCACGTTTTAAAGACACTCCAATTTGGCGTGATCGTAACCATACAACACGTATCGAAGGTGGTGATGAACTCGTATTAAACAAACACACTGTAGCTATTGGTGTTTCTGAACGTACTTCATCTAAAACAATTCAAGCTTTAGCAAAAGAATTGTTTGCAAACCCATTGTCAACCTTTGACACTGTACTTGCTGTTGAAATTCCGCATAATCACGCAATGATGCACTTGGATACTGTATTTACAATGATTAATCATGATCAGTTTACAGTCTTCCCAGGAATCTTTGATGGTTCTGGAAATATCAATGCATTCATCTTACGTCCAGGTAAAGATGGAGATGTGGAAATTGAACATTTGACAGACCTTAAAGTTGCTCTTAAGAAAGTGTTGGAACTCTCAGAACTTGATTTGATTGAATGTGGTAATGGAGATCCAATCGTTGCACCGCGTGAGCAATGGAATGATGGTTCAAACACATTAGCTATCGCTCCAGGTGAAATTGTTACTTATGACCGTAACTATGTCACAATCGAATTACTTAAAGAACATGGTATCAAAGTACATGAGATTCTTTCAAGCGAGTTGGCACGTGGTCGTGGTGGAGCACGTTGTATGTCTCAACCATTGTGGCGTGAAGATATTTAATCAAAGTTTTACCCTCTATTTGCTTGGTTTACAGCTCTGTCAACCTCGTTGACACTTTATTGCTTACAGCACAAGCAAATGTCCTTATTTCAAAAAAAATAAAAAAATTATATTTAGGAGAAAATTAAATGCAAACACCAAAAATTAACTCAGTTTTCCAAGGCCGTTCATTTTTAGCAGAAAAAGATTTTACACCTGCAGAAATTCAATATCTTGTTGACTTTGCTATTCACTTAAAAGCATTGAAGAAAAATAACATCCCTCACCATTATCTTGAAGGAAAAAATATCGCCTTACTTTTTGCTAAAACTTCTACACGTACGCGTGCTGCATTTACAACAGCAGCTATCGACCTTGGTGCTCACCCAGAATATCTTGGTAAAGATGATATTCAACTTGGTATCAAAGAATCTACTGAAGATACAGCACGTGTTCTTGGCTCAATGTTTGATGCGATTGAACGTCGTGGTTTCTCACAAAAAGAAGTTGAAGATTTGGCAAAATACTCAGGAGTTCCTGTATGGAATGGTTTGACTGACGATTGGCATCCAACTCAAATGATTGCAGACTACATGACAATCAAAGAAGAATTTGGTTACCTTAAAGGTCTTAAACTTGCTTATGTCGGTGATGGTCGTAACAACATGGCTAACTCTCTTATCGTAACAGGTGCGATGCTTGGAGTGAGCGTAACTATCGTAGCGCCTGAATCACTTCAACCTTCTGAAGAAGTTATGGAAATTGCGCGTAAATTTGCAGCTGAGTCAGGTGCAAAACCAGAAACAACTGCAGATATTGAAGCAGGGGTTAAAGGTGCAAACATTATCTACTCAGACGTATGGGTATCAATGGGTGAATCAAACTGGGAAGAACGTGTGGAACTTCTCACTCCATACCGTATCACAATGGATATGATGAAATTGACTGGTACTCCAGATGAAGAACTTATCTTCATGCACTGCTTGCCAGCCTTCCACGATACTGAAACTGAATATGGTAAAGAAATTAAAGAAGAGTATGGCTTGACTGAAATGGAAGTTACTGACGAAGTATTCCGTTCTAAATATGCACGTCAATTTGAAGAAGCTGAAAACCGTATGCACTCAATTAAAGCAATTATGGCAGCAACTTTGGGTAACCTCTTCATTCCAGATGTACCAAGTATCAAATAATAAATTTTGAATTTGATTTTTTCCGGATTTGACAGACTTTCCACTTCCTAATACCGGTGGGAAGTTTGCACAAATCTGGAAAAAATATTTTTGGTTCCCTCTATAACTCTTGTTTTGAAAAGGTCAGACCTCGTATATTTTCATAATTGGAGACTTTTTTAAAGCATATGACTTTATGAAAAAAATAGGAAGTAATATGGAAGTAGAAAATAAAAAAGGAATAGGGCTCATGGCCCTCGTAGCAATTATCGTATCCGGAGCTATTGGTGGTGGGGTATTTAACCTCTCGAACGACTTGGCAAATGGAGCCACACCAGGTGGTGTGGTCATTTCATGGCTCTTTATTGGTTTTGGTATTCTTATGCTCGTTTTGAGCTTAAATCACCTTGTTGTTAATAAACCAGAACTCTCCGGTGTTTCAGATTATGCCCGCGCAGGATTTGGTGATTTTGCCGGATTCTTATCAGGCTGGGGTTACTGGTTGTCCGCTTGGGCAGGTAACGTGGCTTTCGCTGTCTTGATGATGACATCTGTCAACTATTTCTTTCCTGGTGTTTTTGCTAATGAAGACGGTTCTTTGACCTTTTTATCAGTCATCGTTGTTTCAGTCGTTTCTTGGTCTTTAACTGCACTTGTTATTCGTGGGGTTGAAGGGGCAGCAGTAATTAATGCTATTGTACTCATTGCTAAATTAATTCCAATCGCAATTTTTGCCGTTGTTGCTATTGTTATGTTCAGAGCTGGAGTCTTTACAGAACATTTTTGGCAAAATGTCGTCATTAATACAGATGGAACAGCAGCATTTACTCAGATGACTGCCTCAGGATTAATCGGACAGATTCAAAGTTCCTTGATGGTTATGATTTGGGTCTTCGTTGGTATTGAAGGTGCGGCAATGATGGGCGACCGTGCTAAGAAAAAATCAGATGCTGGTAAAGCTTCAATTATTGGGTTATTCACTTTGCTGGTGATTTATATCTTGCTCTCGCTCTTACCTTATGGATATTTGGATCAAGCACAGCTTGCAAGTATGCCACAACCAGGTATGGTTGGTATCTTACGTGAGATGGTTGGCCCTTGGGGTGGTAATTTGATGGCTATCGGGTTGATTATTTCACTTCTCGGTGCTTGGTTATCGTGGACGATGCTTCCAGTTGAGTCAACTTCTCAATTGGCTTCACAAAAGCTCTTGCCTGCTTGGTTTGGAAAAGAAAATAAAGCTGGTGCACCTGTTAATTCATTGCTTTTGACTCAAGGTTTTGTACAACTCTTTATCATTATTACTTACTTTGCCTCAGATGCTTATAATGTCTTTGTTTACCTCTGTACTGCAGTAATTATGGTTTGCTACGCTCTCGTCGGTGCATATCTATTAAAAGTTGGTTTAGTCGAAAAATCAACTAAAAATATTTTAATCGGCTTCTTTGCCATGGCATTCCAAATTATTGCCCTTTACCTGAGTGGTTGGCAGTTTGTCTGGATGGCTTCCATTCTATATGTAGTTGGTTTTGTCCTCTATATCCGTGCAAAACGTGAAAACAACAGAACTATTTCAACAGGCGAATGGTTTGCTATCATTATCTTTACTCTTGCCGCTTTGCTCGCTCTTTATGGCTTGCTTGCTAATCAGTTTGGTTTGAGAGAGTTACTTGGTATTTAAAAAGAAAATTAAGAGTAAAATTTTTGAGCAATCAAAAGTTTTATTCTTTCAAGCGCAAAGTAAGCGCTTTAATAATATAAAATAGGAGAAAATAATTATGGTTAGACGTATTGTAGTTGCTCTTGGCGGTAATGCTATTTTGACAGATGATCCAACAGCTCAAGCACAACAAGAAGCGCTTGAAGTTACAGCGAGTCAATTGATCCCGCTCATTAAGGATAACGATGTAGAAATAGTTGTTACGCATGGTAACGGCCCTCAAGTTGGTAATTTACTTTTACAACAACTGGGATCAGACAGTGCCAAAAATCCTGCGATGCCTTTAGATACAGCCGTGGCTATGACTCAAGGACAAATTGGATACTGGATGACTCAAGCCTTTACTAAAGCTTTAATCAAAGAAGGCTTGGAACGAATTCCTGTAGCTTCTGTTGTCACACGTGTCGTGGTAGACAGTAATGATCCTGCATTTGAAAACCCAACAAAACCGATTGGCCCATTCTATGATGAAGCACAAATGAACAAAATGTTGGAACAATATCCAGATTGGAAATTTGTCGAAGATTCAGGTCGTGGGTATCGTCGTGTTGTTGCCAGTCCAAAACCAGAACGTATTGTAGAAGCAGAAGCCATCAAACCACTGTTAGATGCTGCAGTTTTAACTACTGTATCAGGCGGCGGCGGCATTCCTGTAGTTGAGCATGAAGACGGCACATACACAGGAGTGGAAGCTGTAATAGACAAGGACTTTTCAGCAGCTAAACTTGCAGAACTTGTGGATGGTGACGAGTTAGTTATTTTGACAGGCGTGGACAATGTTTTTGTCAATTACAACAAACCAGATCAAAAGAAATTGGAAAAAGTTACTTTGTCTGAAATTGGCGCCTACTTGGAAGACGGTCAATTTGCTGCAGGCTCTATGAAACCAAAAGTTGAAGCAGCTATGGCTTTTGTAGAACGTACTGGTCGTGCGGCAACAATTACTTCCCTTGAAAATCTTGAAGATTTCTTGGCAAATGGTTCAGGAACAACAATTGTTGCTGACTAAAATGTAAGAGGTCGTGTTTTGCGCGGCCTTTTTCTTATATGAGGAGGCTGAATGAGAGACTTTAAAGAAGTAGAGAAGTTAATGGCTCAGCTCGAAATTCCCTATAAAATTGTCGAGCATCCGGGCAGTCATTCTACAGAAGAATCTGACCATTATATTGAAGGACATGAAGGTTGTAGGTCGAAGACTTTAGTTTTGGCTAATAAAAAATCCACGCAATTCTATATGGTTATTATGGATGATAGTAAGCGCGTTGAGATGAACAAACTGGGGGAGGTACTTGGAGTAAACCGACTTCATTTTGTATCAGAAGAACGCTTGGAAAGCATGTTGGGACTGCAGTCTGGGATTGTTTCTATTTATGGTCTGGTTGATAATAAAATGGATAATATGCATGTTTATTTTGACCGAGATATGCTTGAGGAGCATGACATTATGACGTTACACCCTAATGACAATACAAAGACAATCTTTTTTCCAATGGAAGATTGCTTTAAAATACTGGATGCACAATGCTATACTTATACTATAATTGATATTTAGGAGGGCACATATGAAGATAGATGGTTTTGGAGTAGAAGAATGGCTCAATGTATGGGAAAAAGAAGCAGTTTATGACATTGCTCAATCAACGATTTCATCCATGACGTTGCAAGAAATATTAAATCTGGAAGAAGACAAGGGCCAAAGCTTTATGTCTCACTTAATGCAGGAAAAATTTAACTACGGATGGATTGAAGGCTCTCCTGAATTTAAGCAAGAAGTAGCCAAGCTTTATACGAAAGTTCCCGCAGAAAATATTTTGGCGACAAATGGCGCAACGGGTGCCAATCATTTGGTCTTGTATGGATTGATCGAGCCGGGAGATCATGTGATTGCAGAGTATCCAAGTTACCAGCAGCTCTATGATATTCCACGTTCTTTAGGAGCCGAAATTGAGTTTTGGCAAATTTATGAATCGGAAAACTGGTATCCACGATTGGATGAACTCCGTCAGATGATTCGTCCAAACACAAAGATGATTTGTTTGAACAATGCCAATAATCCGACAGGTACAACCCTAAACCGTGCCTTTTTGGAAGAGGTCATTCAGCTGGCTCGAACAGTTGGTGCTTATGTCTTGGTCGACGAGGTTTACTTGCCTCTTGATGATGCGGAAGATTATGCGCCAATTGTTGACTTATATGAAAAAGGTATCTCGACGAACTCGCTTTCTAAAACATATTCTGTACCTGGTGTACGTTTAGGTTGGGTGGCGACTCAAGATGAAAAACTAGCAGACGAGTTTCGCAAATACCGCGATTATACAATGATTTGTTGTGGAGTCTTTGATGATGCCTTAGGAACTCTAGTCTTAAAACACCGTGATCAAGTACTGGCGCGAAATAAAGAAATCGTCACTAATAATTTGCAGATACTTCGGGAATGGGTGGAAAATGAGCCACTTGTATCAATGATATTTCCTAAAGCAGTATCGACAAGCTTTGTGAAATTTGAAACGCTCGATCCGGCCCAAACAGAAGAATTTTGCGTGGCCTTGCTTAAAAACAAAGGCGTTCTTTTAGTACCGGGCAATAGGTTTGACTTGCCAGGCTATGCACGTTTAGGCTATTGTACGGATGAAAAGACATTACGCGAGGGTTTGTCTGCTTTGTCTCAATTTTTGCGAGAATATAACAAATAGGATAATAGAGGGGATTTACCCCTTTTTTATATACTAAAAATATGCAAATTTGGTACAATAATGAGAGGAGGATATTCATGGATTTTGTAAAAATTAATAAAGAACGCCACGCTGTAAAAACATTTGACGGTAAAAAAATACCAACAGTAGATGTGAAACAGATTATTTCTGCTGCAAGTTTAGCACCTTCTGCACATAACATCCAACCTTGGCACTTTGTCATTGTTGAGAGTGAACAAAAACGTCAAGAACTTCTATCCGTTGTTCATGGAAAAAATGGTCAACAAGTGAAAGAAGCTGGAGCGGTCATTGCTATCTTTAGTGATACTAATCTTTCTGAACGCTCAAGTGAAATTGCACGTACTGGGGCTGGAGAAATGGATAGTGAACAACTGCAACGTTTCCAATAGTCGCTATCCCCAAATGTTTGAAAATATGGACGAGATGATGGAAGCAAGCTATTTATCATTGAATATCGGTTTTGTGACGATGAATCTCATGTATGTCATCAAAAATAGAGGCTATGAAGGCAATATTATTCTTGGCTTTGAACGTACTGAGCGCGTGAATGAAATTCTCGAAGTCGATAAACGTTACCGTCCAGAGCTCTTGGTTGTATTGGGCTCATCAGAAGCAAAAGGTCAAGCAAGTTACCGCTTGCCACAACAAAATATTATTGAAATTCGATAATAAGTAATAAGAGAAAAAAGTGAGTCGTTTATATCGAAATTTAAGGTGGATTTTGCTAGAATAAGAGAGATATAAAAACGATAGATATAGGTAGTAAGGGGAAAAAGTGCTAGATTTTTGGCAGGACTATCCTGAAATTAAGGAAAAACTTATCGCAGTACAAACTATGATGACAGAACGTTTAGCGGTAAATAATACAGATATACGTGACGCATTACAAAAGTTTACGACGCGCGGAGGTAAAATGGTTCGGCCAGCGCTTTTTTTTCTATTTTCTGGCTTAGTTGACGAGGAGATAGAAGACGAAGAACGTTTGGTTAAAATAGCAGCCAGTTTGGAGTTGTTACACTCGGCAACATTGATTCATGATGATGTTATTGATGATTCCCCTTTACGTCGAGGCTTGCCGAGTGTTGAAGCACAATTTGGCAAGGATGTTGCAGTATACACGGGTGATTTTATTTATACGGTTTACTTCGAGTTGCTTTGTGAAACAATGGCTGCGACACCATTTTTGCCGCGTAATGCAAGATCGATGAAAAAGATTCTTCAAGGTGAACTTACACAGATGCAATCAGCTTTTAATGCAGACAACAGTATTAGACGCTATCTTAAAGCTATCAGTGGTAAAACTGCAGAGCTATTGAGTTTAGCTTGTTTAGAAGGTGTGTATTTCTCTGGTGGTGATAAGCAGATGCAACGGTCTGCACGAAAGATTGGTTTAGCAATTGGTCTTGCTTTTCAGATTTATGATGATGTACTTAATTTTACAGTCGGTTTGGAAGAAGCTGATAAACCAATATTAACGGATTTTCGTCAAGGGATTTATACCTTACCCTTGTTGCTGGCAAAAGAAGATGCGCCTGAAAAAGTCTTACCTTATCTGGAAGCACCAGAAGGACTGAGTCGTCAAGAATGTATCGAATTTTCCGAACTGGTCACTGATCTAGGAGGCATTACAGGAAGTCTTTTCTTAGCAAAACATCTAACCAATCAAGCGTTACTTGAAATAGAAAAATTCCCAGAATCTCGTAACCGCGAAATTTTGATGGAAGTTACCCAAACCTTATTACAAAGAAATTATTAAAAAATGAACTTTAAAATATTTGCTGAGCTTATTGAGCTGAAAGCTAAAACAGCGAGCGTTTTTCCTTTTATACTGGGAGTTGCTTATTCACTTTATCATTATCAAATAGCCAATTTTGGCCCATTAATCATCTACTTTGTGGCTATGTTCTGCTTTAACTGTTTTGTAGATATTTGGGACAACTACAATGATTACCATAAGGCTGTGGATACGGAAGATTACAAGAAAAATACCAATATCATTGGTCGGGAAAATCTATCACTTTCGCTGATAAAGGGCTTGTTACTCTTCTTCTTCTCTCTTTCCTTGATTTTAGGATTAATTGTAGCAGGACTTGTGGGCTGGCCGGTGTTTTGGTTAGGACTTTTTTGCTATTTCATTGGTATCTTTTACTCAGCTGGACCAAAACCCTTATCAAGTTTACCTGTAGGTGAGTTGGCCAGTGGTTTAACAATGGGCTACTTAATTTTTCTGATCTGTGTGTATATCAATACGAGTGCTGTTTTTGTTTGGGATTTTGCAACTTTGGCATCAACCTTCCTTGTTGCTTTACCAAGTACCTTGTTAATTTCTAACTTGATGCTGGCGAATAACACTTGTGATTTGGAAGAGGATGAAGGTAATCATCGATATACTATCGTGCATTACATCGGGAGAAAGAATGCTTTGCGCTGGTGGACATTAGCCATTATATTGGCCTATATCTCAATCGTTGGGGCAGTAGTTCTGGGACTAATCTCTCCACTCATGTTGCTCATGTTTATACTTTTGCCTTTCATTATCAAACAAGCGCGTCCTTACCTCCAAAGACAAGTAAAAAGTGAAACTTTTATTGCTTCAGTAAAAATATTAATGGTCTTCTCGCTATTGCAAGCGGGTCTCATGCTGCTTGCTTTAGTTCTCTGAGAATAAGAAAAACCTTCTCTTAAGGAAGGTTTTTCTTATTCACAACAATCTTTTTTCGATGGGATTTCTAAGGCAGAGACACCCTTAACAGGACAGGTCGTAGTTGTACAGTCATCGCAAGCTCCTTTGCTCCGCACTGTTTTGCGCAGTGAAAAGAAGGCTGCAATTAAAATAAGGGATAAAAGAACGATGCTAGCTAAGTTCAATAGAAAGTTCCTCCTTGTTTGATGTGTATTTTGGTCGACGGAAGATAAGATAAAGGCCGAAAACCAAGAGAAGTACTGCAAGTAATGTACTAATGCTAAAGGATTGTGTAAGAAAGGCAGAGCCTAACTGATAAATGATAAAGCTCATGCTGTAAGCCACAGCGGTTTGAAAGCCCACAGCGCGTAAAGTCCATTTAACTTCACCCATTTCCTTATAAATTGTCGAAATAGCAGCAATACAGGGTGCACATAACAGGTTGAAGACAAGTAAAGAATAAGCGGCCAGTGGTGTGTAGCTATTTTGTAGAGCCGTCCAAATGGCTCGACCGTTATTTTCTACCTCTGCACCTTGGGCGTACAATTGGCTCATAGTTCCGACAATAGTTTCTTTGGCAATTAGTCCAGTCAAGGTAGCTACCGTGGCTTTCCACTCTCCAAAGCCTAGAGGAGCAAAAACAATACTCAGGTATCCTCCGAGCGTTGCTAATATTGATTGGCCGGGTTCAACTTGGTGCAAAGTGAAGCTATAGTTTGACAAGAACCAGAGTGCGACATTGAGCGCAAAAATGATTGTCCCAGCGCGCTTAATAAAACTCAAACCTCGATCAAACGCATATTTAAAGACTGTAGGAAAGTGAGGTATATGGTAAGTAGGCAATTCTAAGATGAAAGCAGAAGTATCTCCCGCGAACATTCTCGTTTTTTTCAAAATAATTCCTGAGAGGATAATCATGGCCATGCCTAAGAAGTATGCGCTAGGTGCAACCCAACTGGTGGAGTGAAAAAAGGCACCTGAAACTAAAGCAATAATCGGCAACTTTGCTGAACAGGGCATGAAGGTGGTCACCATGATGGTAATTTTTCTGTCCCTTTCTTGTTCAATTGTACGGGTAGCCATAATTCCCGGTACACCACAGCCAGAAGAAATCAACATGGGAATAAAGGATTTACCAGACAAGCCAAATCTTCTAAAAATACGATCCATCACAAATGCGACACGAGCCATATAGCCTGAATCTTCAAGAAAGCCTAACAGGAGGAATAGAACGAAGATTTGTGGAACAAAGCCTAGGATAGCCCCAATTCCGGCGAGGACACCATCAATGAGTAGGGATTGGACCCAAGGAACAATCGCCAAGCTATCCATTACTTGGTGTAAAATATCTGGCAGAAAACTACCAAAAAAGTTATCATTGAGCCAATCGCTAGCGGGTGTACCAATGACCTGTATCGCTAAAAAGTAAACGAGCCACATGATAAGGATAAAAATAGGAAGGCCCAACCATTTATGGGTAACGATGCAGTCGATTTTATCTGTTAGATTAAGTTGTCCTTTATGTGTGCTTGTAACAACCAAACGAACAATTTGGCCAATTAAATCATAGCGCTCGTTAACGATGATGGATTCACGATCGTCGCCCATAATTTTTTCGGTGATTGCTACGATTTCATCTAATTCTTGCCCTTGTGAGGCAGTGAGGGAGTTCGAGGCTATACTGTCCCCTTCAAAAAGTTTAATTTGTTCAAAACGATTCTTTGCTTGGGGACAAATCGTTTGAATTTCTGCTAAGGCACTTTCAAGACGGTGATCATAATCTAAAGGAGTCACTTCAAGAGGCTGGCAAGCTTTTCGAATAGCTTCGTCTAGGCCTTTCTTCTTTAAAGCACTAGTAAGTACGACAGGTAGCCCTAAACTGTAAGACAGTTTTTCGATATCAATCTGTTTACCTTGATATTCTAGCAAGTCGCTCATATTTAGAGCGATGACGATAGGAATATTAAACTCCATCAGTTGTAATGTGAGGTACAGTGAGCGTTCGAGATTTGTTGCATCAATAATATTGAGAAGGACATCTGGTGGTGTCTCTCTGAGATAATTTCGTGTGACTTGTTCTTCTAAAGTATAAGGTGAGAGAGAATAAGTTCCCGGTAAATCTTGAATAGCGATATTCTTGTCTTTTTTATAACGTCCTGTTTTACATTCAACTGTTACACCTGGCCAATTTCCTACCTGCTGATTACTGCCAGTTAATATATTGAAAATACTTGTTTTCCCACTATTTGGGTTTCCTAGCAAAGCGATTTTAGTCATCTTTATTTCCTTTTAATCTTGGACAACAATTTTTATTTTTTCAGCATCTTTCTTTCTTAAAGAAAGTGAGTAACCCCGCAGATGAAGCTCCATAGGATCTCCTAGTGGTGCAAGTTTATGCACCGCAATACTTGTTCCCCTCGTAATCCCCATATCCATAAGCCGACGTTTTATTTCACTTTCTCCCTCGAGTAATCGGACCACGCCACTTTGACCGATATTCAAAGACGAGAGAGGTATAAGTTCCTCATTTGATTGTTCATCTTTAATCAAAATCGTGTTGAGGTAGAAGCTGCTTAGCGCTAAACGTGTCTGACCAATCTTTAAAAGCGCATTTTCCCCGTCCATAGAAATTAAAACAACTTCCGTATCAGGGGCAAAACCAAGCTCTCGAAGTTTTCCGGCATGCTCGGATTTTAATATTTTATTTACATAATATATTTGGCCGATACGGGCAGTATTCAGTGTTTTCATGCATGCTCCTTCAATGGGATGTAAAAAGTATTTGACATTACAATAAGTATAACACGAATTACTTGTAATTTCGAGGAAATTTGTGTATGGGACGAAGTGAATCAAAAAAGAATGTTTCACGTGAAAACAAATACACAAAAAAACTAGCTTTGAGAGGCCAGTTTTTTGTGTTTTATTCTACAGAGAAAATGTATGGATAAACAGGTTGCTTACCGTCATGAATCTCTACTTCGAGTTCAGGGTAATGTTTTTCTAGTTCTTTGGCAATACGTTCGGCATTTGATTTTTTACCATCTTCACCAATATAAATTGCTGCAATTTCGCTGTCTTCATCAATCATTTTTTCAAAAGCAGCAAAGATAGCATCGTTCATTTTTTTGGTTGATGCGACAATTTTATTATTGACCATGCCAAGTGTATCTTTTTTATGGATATCAATACCATCAATATTGGTGTCACGAATAGCTTGTGTCACTGCACCAGATTGTACGTCTGCTAATGAAGCAGTCATATTTTCTTTGTTTTCTTCAATTGATTTTGTTGGGTCAAAGCTGAGCAAGGCAGTAAAACCTTGAGGAACAGTTGCTGTTTCAATCACTTCAACAGGAATATCTGAAACTTCAGCAGCAGATTTGGCAGCCATGAAGATATTTTTATTATTCGGAAGAATAATAACCTTTTCGGCATTGACAGCTTCAATAGCTTTGAGGATATCTTCTGTTGATGGGTTCATTGTTTGACCACCAGAAACGACATGCTGTACACCCATTTCACGGAAAATATCAGCAAGACCATCACCAGCAGTGATGGCAATCAAGCCCCAATCAGATTTAGAAGTAGAAGTGCTGATGTTGTTTGTTTTTTCTTTTTCAGCAACGCCTTCGTTTTGGAGGCGCATGTTATCAACTTTAACCTTAACCAGACGACCATATTTAAGCCCTTCTTGCATGACAAGACCAGGATCTTCAGTATGGACATGGACTTTAACGATTTCTTCGTCATCAACAACTAAAAGTGAATTACCGATACCTGCCAAGTAAGCTTGGAAATTATCGTGATCATAACTCTCACGGGCTGTTGGACCTTGGCCTAACTCGACCATAATCTCTGTACAGTAGCCGTATTTAATATCGCTTGTAGAAGCACCCGCAACACTTGTTTCAGACTCGTGTTCAAGGTTAATCATACGGTCCATGGCACCTAAACCTTGCTCAGGATTTTCAGGGACGAATTCACCGTTGAGAGCCATCAAGAAGCCTTCGTAGATATAAACCAAACCTTGACCACCTGAATCGACAACGCCAACTTCTTTAAGGACTGGCAACATGTCTGGGGTTTTCGCTAAGGCGATTTTAGCGCCTTCAAGAGCAGCTTCCATAATAGCTGTTGCATCGTCAGTCTCATTAGTTTTACGATTTGCAAGTTCTGCAGCACCGCGTGAAACAGTTAAGATTGTACCTTCAACAGGTTTCATAACCGCTTTATAAGCGACTTCAACACCATTTTGCAAAGCGTTAGCTAAATGAATACCATCAAGTTCATCGTAGTCTTTGGCATATTGTCCAAAACCGCGGAAGATTTGACTAAGGATAACACCAGAGTTACCACGAGCGCCCATGAGCAAACCTTTGGAAAGGATTTGAGCAACTTGTCCAACAGTTTCGGCTGGCTTTTCAGCGACATCTTTGGCACCATTTGTGATTGTCATCCCCATGTTTGTTCCTGTATCTCCATCTGGGACAGGAAAGACGTTCAGAGAATTGACATATTCAGCTTGTTCGTTAAGGCGACTTGCTGCCGCCTGAATCATTTCTTGAAATTTACTTGCGTTAATATTTGACACTAGTCTTCGACCACCTTCACATTTTGTACATATACATTGACTTTAGCTGCTACAATGCCAAGTTGATTTTCCAGATTGAAACGGATACGTTCTTGGATGTTTTTGGCAACTTCGCTAATTTTAACACCATAGCTGACAACAACATAAACACCAATGATTGTTTGGTTATCGGTTGTCGTAACGACAACACCTTTAGAATAGTTTTCTTGTCCGAGGATATTACGGAAATTGTCTTTTACAGCATTTTTGCTTGTCATGCCGACAACGCCGAAAATTTCAGTAGTGCTTGCACCTACAACAGTAGCGATAACATCTGTTGCAATGTCAACATTACCATGTTGAGTATTAATAGTAACGGTCATTTTCATATGCGTGCTGTTGAATCATACAGCACTTTCCTCCATAATAATTTATGTATCACTTCATTTTATCATAATTTTGTAAAATAGAACAGTTGTTTTATTGGTTTTTTGGTCAATTTAGCCTTGTAAGTGCTTTAGGGGAAGGGGTCTTAAGTCGAAAGAGTTTTAGAAGATGAAAAAACCAAAGATCAATCGTTAATTATGACCTTTGGTTTTTAAAGTGTTGGAGAAAGAGAAGAAAATAAAAAAGACCAGTAAATAAGATTCACTAGCTTTCTTTATTTTATCCAATTATACACGCTCAACGCCTGCAGGCAATTTTTTCAATGCTTTAGCTGAAGCCCATACAGTTTTGAGTTCACCGTTTTCAAGAATTTGAACTTTTTGAAGATTAGGTTTAACTACACGTTTAGTTTGGTTCATAGCGTGTGAACGGTTATTACTTGATACAGTCTTACGACCAGTAAAATAACATTCTTTTGACATGGTTTGGTTCCTCCTTAAAAATTTTATGCTTTTTTTAAAGAGCATCTCTAAAAATTCAGATCTGAAACACAATTCTTACAGAAACCCTCAAAATAACATACCAAATTAGTATAACATTTTTTTATTAAAAAAATCAAGTTTTATTTCCAAATTTCACCAAAATTTTTATATAATAGGAGATATGGAAAATCTAATCGAGCAACTCACTGCCAAAAATAGCGAATATGTACATAACGTAACAAAGCAATTGATGCTTTTAGGAAAATCAGACGAGGAAATCAAAGCAATACTCGCTGAAATCTTGCCGAAAATCATTGAAGGACAAAAGGAAGGTATTCTGGCCCGCAAATTATTGGGGGCACCAATGGAATTTGCGACACAGTATAAACCTGAGGAAGATAAGGTAAAACGTCAGGAAACAGCGAAAAATGAATCACCCTTCTTGATGTGGCTAGATAGTGCTTTACTTTTCTTTGGTGTGATTTCAGTGGTTATGGGACTGATGGGTCTCTTCCAGCCACAAGCAAGTGTTTACGGTCTATTGACAACGCTGGCTTCTTCCGCTCTCGCTGGTTTGGTGATGTACTGGATGTATAAATATTTTTACAGTGCACAACGCCCACAGAAAAAAGGTAAAGGTTTTGCAATGTTAGCTGTTGCGATGGTGGCATGGGCAGGCGTTTCTGTCTTGGTCGCTCTCTTACCTAAATCCATCAATATTGTACTTGCTCCGTACATTACAATTATTCTCGGGGCAGCCGTGATGGGGATTCGCTTTCTTATTCAACGTAAATTCAATGTGCAGTCTTCGATGGCACGTCAAACAAAGTAAACTAATTAACCCCGTCCTCATTGTGACGGGGTTTTATTTCGAAAATGTAAGGTATTTGCTTCTCTAATAATGTTAGGATAGAATAAGAGTTAGGAGAGAGCTTATGTCATTTAAATATGAAGGTTTATCACAAAAAGAAGTTGAAAATCGGTTGAAATCAGGTCAGGTCAATATCGCAAAGAATGAGAGCAGTAAAACATACGGCCAAATTTTTGCGAGTAATTTGCTGACTTTTTTTAACTTAATCAATATTTTCCTTTTTATTTTAGTGCTTTCAGTGGGCTCGCATCGAAATGCGCTTTTCATTATTGTTGTTGCAGTGAATGCAGGAATTGGTTTATATCAGGAAATTAAAGCACGTCGCTTGCTCGACAAGCTCTCTTTATTGAATACAAGTAAGGTCAAGACTTTTCGTCAAGGGAAACAGATTGAATTAAAACAAGAAGAGCTTGTGCTTGATGACATTATTCTTCTGGGACTTGGAGATCAAATTCCATGTGACTGCCAAATCATTGAAGGGCAAGTGGAAGTAAATGAAGCTTTGCTTACCGGAGAGGCTGACGCGCTGACTAAAAAAGCAGATGCAGAACTTTTTTCGGGTAGTTTTGTTACAAGTGGGACAGCCGTTGCACGGGTTGTTCATGTAGGAAAAGACAATTATATTCATCAATTAGCCCATGAAGCTCAAAAAATAAAGAAACAGAAACGAATGTTGCGTGACAGTTTAGCAAAAGTTGTACGTATCGTAAGTTTCATTATGATACCCTTGGGGATTTTGCTTTACCTCAAGTTGTTTTATGTCATTGATACGGGCCACAAACAAGCCGTTCTAGGAACGGTTGCTGCCCTAGAGGGTATGTTCCCACAGGGGTTGATTTTATTGACCAGTATGGCTTTAACGTTGGGAGTTATCAACTTAGTGAAGCAAAAGGTTTTGGTTCAAGAGCTGCATACGATTGATGCGCTTGCACGAGTGGATGTGCTGTGCTTGGATAAAACAGGGACCATTACGACGGGTGAAATGAAAGTGGAAAAGATTGAGAGTCTGACTGAACATTCTGAGCCGCACATTATCCGTGTTATGGGGAATCTTCTAGAAAACCTCCCAGATCAAAACGTCACTGCACAAGCCTTAAGGAAGTATTTTGCTTCATTAAAGGATTACAATGTTTCTCAAGTGTTGCCATTTTCTTCTGAGAGAAAATACAGCGCAGTTGAGTTTACAGAAGGGACCTTTTATTTAGGTGCTTGGCAGTTTTTGTTTCCAAAGGGAAGTGTCGTGTTAGAACAGCACGCACAAAAGTATGCAGAAAAGGGTTATCGTGTGTTAGTCTTGGCCCGCTCAAAACAAGCACTTGATAGAGACCGACTTCCTGAAGACCTAACTGCAGAAGCGCTCATTGTTATTTCTGATGTCTTACGTGACGATGCTAAACAGACTCTGGCCTATTTTAAAAAGCAGGGTGTACGTTGTAAAATCATCTCTGGAGATGATCCTGTAACAGTATCGGCAATTGCGAAGGCTGTTTCCTTACCGGATGCCGAGCAGTATGTTGATGCCAGTCAACTAAAAACAGAGGCAGAACTGGAGTTTGCAGTAGAAAATTTTCAAATTTTTGGTCGTGTCTCCCCTCAACAGAAAAAAATGATGGTGCAAATCCTGAAGAAGCAGGGGCACACAGTAGCGATGACTGGAGATGGTGTCAATGATATTTTGGCCTTTAAGGAAGCTGATTGTTCGATTGCCATGCGCGAAGGTAGTGAAGCAGCGAAACAAACCGCCAATCTTATTTTGATGGATAATAACTTCTCGGCGATGCCTTATATTGTTAATGAGGGGCGACGCGTAATTAATAACTTAACACGTACAGGCTCTTTATTAATGGTGCGGATGATGTTTTCGATAGCTTTAACTGTGTTGACTTTATTTGCGGGGAGTGTCTATCCTTTTGAGCCAATCCAGCTTACTGTTTTGACCGCGTTTTTTGTCGGAATTCCCTCTTTTTTCTTGAGTTTTGAATCAGACTTTTCAAAAGTTGAAGGTCGTTTTTTGCGGACGCTGTTTGAGCGTGCGTTTCCTGTGGGTTTTAGTATTGCTGTTGGCGCAATACTTATCGTTACAATAGGCGGAGTCTTCGGTATTTCACATCCTGAACTTGCGATGATGACGGTTCTCTTTTCTGCATGGAACTACGTTTTGATGCAGCGCAAGATATTTTGGCCTATTAAGCGCTACCGCTTATGGATTTTCACAATCACACAGCTTTCGTTTTTTGTAGCTTTAATTGTGGGTACGGATTTTCTTAATTTAGCATGGCCGAGTCCGCTTCACTTTACATTACTTATCCCATTTCTGATTGTTGCACCTCTTGCACAATATTTACTGACAAAGGGAGCCTTATTCATGTTTAAAAAATTATAATTGAAACATACTAAACAAAAGGTGCTAGAGCGTTGCTTCTAGTCCTTTTTGCTCCTACCTCAGGCAGAATTAGAATGAAATAAAAGTAAAAATATGCTATAATTATGCTGATTAACTATAATAAAATAGAAGAAATAAAGTGAGGTACCTCATGAAAGGGATTATTTTAGCAGGTGGATCAGGAACGCGTTTGTATCCACTGACTCGTGCAGCAAGTAAACAATTGATGCCCGTCTATGATAAACCAATGATTTATTATCCATTATCTACACTGATGTTGGCTGGGATCAAAGATATTTTGATCATCTCAACACCAGAAGATACACCGCGTTTCCAAGAACTCTTGCAAGATGGTTCTGAATTCGGACTAAATTTGCAGTATGCTGTTCAACCAAGTCCAGATGGTTTGGCTCAAGCTTTCATCATCGGCGAAGACTTTATTGGTGATGATTCGGTTGCTCTTATCTTGGGTGACAACATTTATCATGGCCCAGGAATGTCTAAGTTACTTCAAACTGCTGCAGCCAAAGAAAAAGGCGCAACTGTGTTCGGTTACCAAGTGCCAGACCCAGAGCGTTTTGGTGTTGTTGAGTTTGACGAAGACATGAACGCTGTTTCAATTGAAGAAAAACCTGAGGTACCAAAATCTGACTACGCAGTAACAGGGCTTTATTTCTACGATAATGATGTTGTAGAGATTGCTAAAAACATCAAACCTTCACCACGTGGAGAGTTGGAAATCACAGATGTGAATAAGGCCTATCTTGAACGTGGTGATCTCTCTGTCGAACTTATGGGGCGTGGCTTTGCATGGCTCGATACAGGAACACATGAAAGCTTGCTCGAGGCAGCGCAATATATTGAAACAGTTCAACGTATGCAAAACGTTATGGTTGCTAACCTTGAAGAAATTGCATGGCGTATGGGCTATATTTCGGAAGAAGCCGTACGTGAACTTGCACAACCGCTTAAGAAAAATGCATACGGTAAATATTTACTTAAATTGGTAGGTGATAAATAAATGACGGATAACTTTTTTGGAAAAGAACTTGCAGCACGCAAAATTGAAGCTATTCCAGGTATGTTAGAATTTGATATTCCGGTTCATGGTGATAATCGCGGCTGGTTTAAAGAAAACTTTCAAAAAGAAAAGATGCTTCCACTCGGTTTCCCAGAAAAATTCTTCGCAGAAGGAAAATTACAAAATAACGTTTCTTTCTCACGTAAAAATGTTTTGCGCGGTTTACACGCTGAACCATGGGACAAATATATTTCTGTAGCAGATGGTGGACGTGTTTTGGGCTCATGGGTAGACCTTCGTGAAGGCGAGAGCTTTGGTCATGTTTACCAAACAGTGATTGATGCCAGCAAGGGTATTTTTGTACCACGTGGCGTTGCCAATGGTTTCCAAGTTTTAAGTGATACTGTTTCTTACTCTTACTTAGTAAATGACTATTGGGCTTTGGAACTTAAACCAAAATACGCTTTCGTCAATTATGCAGATCCAACTTTAGGTATTGAGTGGGAAGATCTTGCACATGCTGAAGTGAGTGAAGCAGATAAAAATCACCCACTGCTTGCAGATGTAAAACCCCTAACCGCAGATTTACTCGGCTAAAATGAAGGCCAAACATCTACAAAGTAAAAGAATACTAGAGTTTTGGCAAGTGAATAAGGAAAATGAACAACCTGTGTGGGTAAAGAAGGCCTTTGCTTCAGGTGGATTTTCTTGGTTAAATGATAAAACATTACGTATTGTTAATACTGGTGGTTTGATCAAGATTAACGCTGCTCAAGATGAATTTCTGGTGTTTAATGGCAAATATTTAAAAATTGTGTCAGCGCAGAAATTCAAACAAGACTATCGCTTGCAATAAAAAATATACTAGAGGAAAAACAATGACTGAATTTAAAAATATCGTAGTCACTGGTGGTGCTGGATTCATCGGTTCAAATTTCGTACACTACGTTTATAATAATCATCCAGATGTACATATTACCGTTTTAGATAAATTAACGTATGCGGGAAATCGTGCCAATATTGACATGATTCTTGGAGATCGTGTAGAGCTTGTCGTTGGTGATATTGCAGATCCAGAGATTGTGGATCAGGTTGCTTCCAAGGCAGATGCGATTGTGCACTATGCGGCAGAAAGCCACAACGACAACTCACTTAAATCACAAGATGAGTTTATCCAAACGAACTTTATTGGGACATATACATTGATTCAAGCGGCACGAAAATATGATTTACGCTTCCATCATGTATCGACAGATGAAGTTTATGGTGATTTGCCTTACCGCGAAGATTTACCAGGACATGGCGAAGGCGAGGGTGAGAAATTCACTGATAAAACACCTTACAATCCATCAAGTCCTTACTCTTCGACTAAAGCAGCATCGGACTTAATTGTCCGTGCTTGGGTACGTTCATTTGGCTTGAAAGCGACAATTTCAAACTGTTCAAATAACTATGGACCTTACCAACACATCGAAAAATTTATCCCACGTCAAATTACAAACATTTTATCAGGGATTAAACCAAAACTTTATGGCGATGGTAAAAATGTGCGTGACTGGATCCATACAGAAGACCATTCTTCTGGCGTTTGGACAATTTTGACCAAAGGTCGTATGGGTGAAACTTATCTTATCGGAGCCGATGGCGAAAAAAATAATAAAGAAGTTTTAGAAGAAATCTTAACGGAGATGGGACAAGCACCTGACGCTTATGATCGTGTAACTGATCGTGCGGGCCATGATTTGCGCTATGCTATCGACAATACAAAACTTCGTACAGAACTTGGCTGGGAACCTAAACACACAGACTTTGAGTCAGGCTTGAAGGCAACAATTGATTGGTATACTGAAAATCAAGACTGGTGGAAGGCAGAAAAAGCTGCTGTTGAAGCAAAATATGCTGAAAGCCAAAAAGTTCTCTAAGATAAAGGAATAAATATGATTTTAATTACTGGTGGAAATGGCCAACTTGGTACTGAGTTACGCCATCTTCTTGATGAACGTGATGTAAAATACTTTGCAGCAGATGTTAATGAACTTGATATTACGGACAAAACTGCTGTTGATACTTTCTTTGACAAAAATAAACCAGAATTGGTTTATCACTGCGCTGCCTACACTGCTGTAGATAAAGCAGAAGATGAAGGTAAAGCTCTTAACGAAAAAATTAATGTTGATGGCACACGTCATGTAGCTGAGGCAGCTGCTCGTGTTGGAGCAACACTTGTTTATATTTCAACGGACTATGTTTTCAATGGTGATTTACCTGTTGGTCAAGAATGGGAAGTTGATGCGCCAAAAGGCCCTGTTTCAGAATATGGACGTACAAAATTACTCGGGGAGCAAGCAGTTGAAGCATCTGGTGTGAAATTTTATACGATTCGTACAGCATGGGTATTTGGTAGCTACGGACCAAATTTTGTTTTTACAATGCAAAATCTCGCCACTCGTTTTCCAGAAATCACCGTTGTTAATGATCAACACGGTCGTCCTACTTGGACCCGTACATTAGCAGAGTTTATGGTCTACTTGGTTGATCAACAAGCAGAAGCAGGTTATTATCACCTGACAAACGATGCTGCACCTGGAGAAGATGTAACATGGTTTGATTTTGCTAAAGAAATTTTGAAAGATACAGATACAGTTGTAAAACCTGTAGATTCAAGTAATTTCCCATCTGCCGCGAAACGACCATTTAACTCAACGATGAGTCTTGCTAAAGCGAAAGCTACAGGATTTAATATTCCAACATGGCAAGAAGCTCTTGCACAATTGCTAATCATCGGTGACTTAAGAGAAAATAAAGATAAAGTCAAAGGCGAAACAGCAAAATAAATATGGCATCGACAAGTTTTAGAGATGATAAAAAACAGCGAAATTCTGTCTTTAAGGCAGAATTCTCGCTTTGAGAGGTTAAAAGTTTGCGCTTGCAAACGTAGAAAAACATGAAAAAACACATTTTTATTATTGGTAGTCGTGGATTGCCAGCAAAGTATGGAGGGTTTGAGACTTTTGTAGAAGAGTTGGTTAAACACCAAAGTAATCAAAATATTAAATATCATGTGGCTTGTCAAAGCGAGAATTCAGATATAGAAGTTGTGGATGGTCATTTTGATTATCGAGGGGCTGATTGCTTTGTTATTAATGTGCCAAACATTGGACCAGCGCGTGTAATTGCATATGATGCTCTGGCAATTAATGTAGCCCTTAAGCAAATTAAAGAGGAACAAATTATTGAACCAGTCTTCTATATATTAGGAAATACGATAGGTGGCATTATTGGTCACTATGCTCATAAAATTCACAAGGTCGGCGGAAAGCTGCTTGTCAATCCAGATGGGCTTGAGTGGAAACGTACCAAGTGGCCGAAACCTGTGCGCCGCTATCTTAAGCATGCGGAGAAAAAAATGGTCCGTTGTGCGGATATGATTATTAGTGATAATCAAGGTATTCTTGATTATTTACGTGCAGAATATGGTCAGGTCAAGAGTGAGGTGATTGCTTACGGTACGGAGAAGTTCAATTCAAATTTGACAGAATCAGAAACTCTGGTAAAATATAAAACTAGTGATTATTATTTGATTGTAGGGCGATTTGTGCCTGAAAACAATTATGAATTACTCATTCGTCACTTTATGAAAAGTAAAACGAAGAGGGATTTAGTGATTATTACAAATCACGAAGGAAATCCTTATTATGAAGAACTCCGAGCCCAGACAAGTTTTGACATGGATCCTCGGATCAAATTTGTGGGCACAGTTTATGATCAAAATGAATTGCGTTTTATCCGCGAGCAGGCTTTTGCTTACCTGCATGGTCATGAGGTGGGCGGAACCAATCCAGGTCTTCTTGAAGCCATGTGGTCGACTCCAGTCAATGTCGTCCTTGGTGTGAATTTTAATCGGATGACTGCGGGAGATTCCGTCATTTATTTCGATAAGGAAAACCTTTCAAACGTGCTTTCAGAAGTTGAAAAAATAACAACTGATGCACGTCAAAATTTACAAAACAAAGCAAGACTAATTATTGAAGAAAAATACACATGGGAACACATTTGTGCCCAGTATGAAACCTTATTTACAAAAATAAGCGACTGAAACCGAAAGAGGCCTCTCAACATGCCCAAAGTTAATATTTTAATGTCGACTTACAACGGTGAAAAGTTTGTTGCTGAGCAAATTGAAAGCATTCAGAAACAAACATTTCAAGATTGGAACTTGATTATTCGAGATGATGGGTCCAAGGACGAAACCGTTAAAATAATCGAGCATTTTGCCAGTAAAGATCATCGAATTAAAGTAATCAAAGCCAAAAACGTTGGTGTAATTCAATCTTTTTATCAATTGGTAAAAGCTGATATTGCTGATTTTTATTTTTTTGCTGATCAGGATGATTACTGGCTACCAGAAAAATTGGAAATTATTCTGGTAGAAGCAGAAAAGCATGATAGTAATATCCCCACCATGTACTACACGGACCTTAAGATTGTTGATAAACAACTCAATATCTTATCGGAAAGTATGATTCGCAGTCAGTCCGATCATGCCAATACGGAACTGGTTCAAGAACTCACAGAAAACACTGTTACTGGTGGTGCGAGCATGATTAATCATGCTTTAGCAGAAGAGTGGCAAACCACTGAGGATATCATCATGCATGACTGGTATTTAGCACTTCTAGCTACCGCAATAGGGAAATTGGTATACATAGATCAACCAACGCACCTCTATCGCCAGCATGATGCGAATGTTCTGGGGGCAAGAACGTGGACGAAGCGGATGAAAAAATGGTTACGGCCACATCTTTGGTTTGAAAAGTATTGGTGGCTTATCGAATCTAGTCAAAAGCAAGCACAAAAACTTCTGACAGAGAAACTGGATAAGTTATCATTGTCGAATAAGGCGCTTATCCAAGACTATGTTGATTTGCTCAACATGCCAAAGGAAAAGCGCCGTCAAACACTCAATCAGTACAAGTTACGAAAGAATAAAAGTTTCCATACTAAAATCTTCCGTACTCTGATTCTTACAAAATTTGCATATAAAGGAAAAAATAAATGAATTTCTTCAGCCGTAGAAATCAAATTCTACTTAAAGAACTGATTAAAACAGACTTCAAACTTAGATATCAAGGGAGTGCTATTGGTTATTTATGGTCAATCCTTAAGCCCGTAATGCTCTTCTTGATTATGTATCTCGTATTTGTACGTTTCATGCGTTTTGGTGAAGGAACACCTCACTTTGCTGTAGCACTGCTCTTAGGGATAACCATCTGGAATTTCTTCGGCGAGACAACAGGAATGGGAATGCTCTCGGTCGTAAGTCGAGGGGATATGCTTCGAAAAGTGAACTTTTCAAAATCAGTTATCGTTTTTTCAGTTGCTGTCAACGCTTTTATTAATTTGATGATCTCACTTGCAGTAGTGACTGTCTTTGCCTTCATCAATGGCGTTCAGATGTCGTGGACAGTTATTTTTGTCGTTCCACTCTTATTAGAGCTTATTCTTTTTACTACAGGGATTTCCTTTATGCTCGCGACATTTTTTGTCTATTTTAGAGATTTGGGGCCTATTTGGGAAGTTGTCATGCAAGCTGGGTTTTATGGTACGCCGATTATTTATCCAATTACTCAGATTTCAACCAATCATCTTACCGTAGCAAAATTTCAAATGTTGAACCCAATGGCACAAATTATTCAAGATATGCGTTACGTGTTAACCTTTAGTAATAATACGAATCCGACCTTATGGCAACTTTGGGATAATTCATTCGTAATTGCTATCCCTTATGTTCTTTCCGTCCTTGTTTTTGGTTTAGGATTGTGGGTATTCAATAAAAATTCGAATAAATTTGCGGAAATTGTTTAAGGAGGAAAGAATGTCAGAAGTAGCAGTAAAAATAGATCATGTAAGTAAATACTTCCGCCTCCCAACTGAAGCAAGTACTAGTCTACGTACAACTTTGGTCAATCGCATGCGAGGCATTAAAGGATATAAGGAACAACATGTTCTCAAAGATATTGACTTTACCGTTGAAAAAGGTGACTTTTTTGGAATTGTTGGTCGTAACGGTTCAGGAAAATCAACACTTTTAAAGATTATCTCTCAAATATATACACCAGAAAAAGGAACGGTTACCGTTAATGGCAAACTGGTCAGTTTTATTGAGCTTGGTGTCGGCTTTAACCCAGAACTTACAGGTAAAGAAAATGTTTATCTTAATGGCGCAATGCTTGGCTTTTCTACCGAAGAGATCGATCAGATGTATGATGATATCGTGGAGTTTTCTGAACTTCATGAATTTATGAACCAAAAGTTAAAGAACTACTCAAGTGGAATGCAAGTGAGATTGGCCTTTTCAGTCGCAATCAAGGCTAAAGGTGATGTACTTGTTCTTGACGAAGTACTTGCTGTGGGAGATGAAGCCTTTCAACGTAAATGTAACGATTATTTCTTAGAACGCAAAGCTTCAGGTAAAACAACGATTTTAGTTACTCACGATATGAATGCCGTGCAAAAATATTGTAATAAAGCTGTTTATATTAAAGAGGGCATTGTTGAAAAAGGTAATATTCAGGATATCACCAATAAATATTCTGAAGATAATCTTGCAAGAAATAACACTTCCGTTGGAGAAGAAGAAACTGTTGCCGCAAAGATTGCAATTGAACCAGTATCTCCTCTTTCGCTTTCAAAACCAGAAGATAAGTTTGTTGGAAAATTAAATGTACAACTTTTTGATGAAACATTGGATAAATCAGATTTATTTATTTCTTACAGCCTTCACGATGTAAAACGTGGTGGAATAATCTACGATAGTGGTTCAATGCCAATACACACAGTAGACACTATTGAAATCCCGATGGAGAATTTTCACAATACCGAATTCGGCTTAGTTGCAACAATCCGGATGAAACGGCGTGTAGCAGAGGATGGGTTCATTGAAACTGAGCTTCTGACTGCCTCGCCGTTACTTAGCTTTGTTTATCGTGATTCTTCAGACAAACGCACTTATGGACTTTTAAAAGAAATCAAATGATCCCAAAAAAGAAAATCAAACTGTATTCATGGAAAGCACCTGGTGATAAACCTAACTTTGGGGATGAACTTGGTCCGGAAATTATCCAAAACCTATTCTCTTACCTTGAAGTGGTTTATGAACCAGATATCAGAAAAGCAGATCTACTCTCTGTTGGGAGCCTTTTGCATATCCTACTTGATTTAGAGTGTAATCGGCCAACGAAAAAGGTACATATCTGGGGCAGTGGAACAATCTACCCACTTCAGGCAGAAGTAGGTTCGATCAAAGAAACATATCCCTTGCACAACTTTTCAGAGCTTAATTTTTCGAAACTAAAATTTCATGCAGTACGTGGAAAGCTTACGCAAGAAGATTTGAAGCTCCCACCCCTGCCACTAGGTGATCCAGGACTTCTTGTTAATAAAGTTTACCAAGAAAGCCCCAATAAAGAAAATAAAATAGGAATCATTCCTCATTTTGAGGAAGCAGACCACCCTTTTATTCAAAAATTGGCTGCAGATCCAAGATTTAAAATTATTGATGTATTGCGTGCACCGCAAGCAGTAATCACTGACATCACCTCTTGTAAACTTGTTTTTTCTTCCTCACTTCATGGATTAATCGTTGCTGACAGTTTCAAGATTCCTAATCTACATATGAATCTCTCAGACCGTCTGGTTGGGGGAGATTTCAAATTTGAAGATTATTATTCAGCAATAGGAAAAGAGCATAAGTTGGCAGACTTGGACTTGATGTTGAATCAAGATTACCAAGAACAACAAATTGCAGCATACTTCCCTATTCAAGGCCTTGAAGAAAAACAGCAAGCCTTATTAAAAGCCTTCCCCTATAGAAGAACAAACTATATTTACTCATTATTAGCTAAACTAAAAATCATTTCATAAGGAGAAAAAAATGAACACGACGGACAATAGAAAATTAAAGCTCCCTGCAGAGAAATTCTTTATCATCGTTGTGCTCATTTTTGGTGTATTCTCAACATTTCTCACACCTCCGATGACGACTGGTGATGAAGGCTATCATCTTAGTTATGCTTATAATCAATTCTCGGCTAATCATCCAAAGGTTATGGCAATGCCGAACCTTCGAATTATAGAGAATGAGGCAATTGGTGGTTCTACAGGTAGTACAGCAAATATCAGTATCAAGGATACTATTTTCAAAAAAGTGGATTTAGAGAATGATGGTATTCGCTTCAATTTCACGAATAATGGAAATAGTTTTGTCCCCATTAATTTTATGCATCTCCCAGCGTCCATAGGTGTGTTAATCGCCCGTCTTATCTATCCAAGCATTGGTGTGATGGACTATGGTGGTAGACTTGCTAATCTCCTGTTTTTCGCTCTTTGCTTTTACTTTATTATCAAGAAAAGTAATCAGGGTAAGTGGTTGCTCGTGATGCTCTTTACTGTTCCTTACCTTATGAAGATTGCAAGTCCAAGTTACGATATCTTTAGTTTTATTGTCTTTGCAATGTTTGCACTCAACTTTTTAGAGTTAACACAAATCAAGAATTTTAAGGAGTTGAGTAAAAAGCAAAAGATTTATAGTTTAGCGACTATCTTGTTGCTCTTTTTAGCGAAGAAAAATTATGTTTTCTCTCTCTTTGCCCTTATTGGACTACCAATGGTCTATAAACCTGTTGTTACCACGATTAAGAAAATGAAGAAATACATAATAATTGTGTTATCTACATTAATTGTTACCTTGGTTATCGCAGGACTTGTTCTTTTCAACGAAAAACTTGGCTTAATTCACTTTGGAAAAGTATTTTTTAATAACTATTTAAATTTTGCAACTATGGGCCCTAACGCACGAAGAATGTGGATGATTACTCCAATGAATCTTCCAGACTTTTTCAATATTATATGGATTTTATTATTCTGCTGGGTTGCTATGGGGGAGTTCAGACGTGTGTATCCTAAATGGACAGTATGGAGCTCAGGAATGACTTATTTTATTAACTGGATTGGTATTTTCGCAGGGTTCTATATTGGTCAGAGAGCGCTCTCGACCTTCGATGAACTCTCTGGTCGCTATCTCCAGCCGCTGATTATTTTCTTCCTTCCAGCATTACAAAACTTGGGCGCAAAGTATAATATCCAACTTTCAGAAAGAACGGTCGCAAACATTGCGAAAGTCTCCACAATTACGATAATGGTTCTTTATTTATTTATCGTTTTTTATCGAGGATTTATTCTAAGAGTAAAACCGACAGGAGTTGTTTAAAAAAGGAGTAAAAACCCCCATGAATGATAAGGTTTCTGTTGTAGTCACTTGCTATAATCATGAAAAATATATTGCAAAATGTATCAAAAGTATCTTTGAACAAACGTATCAAAATATTGAGCTTATTGTCTTTAACGATGGTTCTACAGATCGTTCGGGAGAGATTATCTCTTCGTTACTTCTAGAATCTCCTTTTAAAGAAACAAAATACTTTTCAGGCGCGAATCAAGGTGTAGTAAAAGTTAGAAATGCGGCCCTAGAACAAATAACAGGTGAGTACTTGTTGTTTGTGGATAGTGATAATTTTTTGAGCAAGGATTATGTTGAGATCCTGCTCAAAGAAGCCAAAAAACATGGCGATGCTGATATTGCTTACTGCCAGCTTTGGGATTTTGAAAAGAAGCGTAATATTTTACACGACAATCTCGACTTTATTTTAGAAGATGAGCTGGTACAAAATGTTATCGATATGTCTTCTTTGGTTAAAACAACAGCTATAAAAAGCGCAAAATTTGATGAAAATTTAAAAAGCTTAGAAGATTATGATTTTTGGCTTAATTTAATTCTTAAGAACGGAGCGAAAGCTTTTTTTGTAAGAGAAACGAAGTTAAACTACAGAGTTTTAGATGCTTCTCGAAGTCAAAGAGATGATCTCAATCGCTATTTCGAAGATTATCTTTATATTTTGAAGAAGTATAAGCCACTACTAGGAGACAAGTATGATCAGGCGATTAAGCAAAGTCTCATCTCAACTTCTCATAATTTTAGAGAGATGAATAGATTGGCAGAAGAGCGTCTTCTTTTAATACGTGACTTAGAGAAAGTATTGCATTATAATGAGCAACAACTTCAAGTTAAAGAGGAACAACTCCAAAATCTTATCCAGTCAAGAAGCTATAAATTAGGGAATTTTATTATACACAATACGAAGCGTACGCTCTTTGTCTTAAAAAGACCTAAGCTATTATTAAAAGCTCCTCGAAAAATTTACCGCAAATTATCTTTAAATTTTCATCCGCTTCTCGAAATGAGGAAAGCCCTGCTTCGTCCTTTACGCAATAAAGCGCGTGCGAAAAATAACTACCACAATCCGCAACGTGCACTTGTTTACGTAGTGTATGCAGATGGTAAAAAACTTCAAGAATACAAAATCATCTTCTTGGAAGCACTTGCTAAACTGTCCCACGAGATTATTATTGTGGTCAATGGTTCTCTCATTCCAGAAGATAAGACGATTTTGGAAACTTATGGTCGCGTAGATATTCGTCCCAACAAAGGCTACGACACAGCAGCGTTTAGACATGGTATTCTTGCTTTCGCAAATGAATCACTTTCACATTTTGATGAGCTGTTACTCGTCAATGATACCAATGTGGGTCCTTTTATTGATTTAGAAAAAATCTTTGAAAAAATGGCTTCACAAAAACTGGATTTTTGGGGAATGTCATATGGTGAACCTCAACCAGATATTACCGGTTATAATAAATATAAAACCATTCCGATTCATCTTCAGTCTTATTTCCTCGTCATTGAGAAAAGTATGTTCACTTACTCTGGCTTTATAAAGTACTGGGAAAATATGAATGACACGGATTCTAGAGATAAAGCTATTGGTAAACATGAAACAGTATTCACAAAGCATTTTGAATATTTAGGATTTAAACACGGTGCAGTGAGCAACAATAATAGTGACAGTGCAATGTATATTCATCCATTGACGATGTTAAAAGATTTTGATGTTCCTCTTGTAAAATATACAGCATTTTCAAATTATAGTGATGATAAGTTTTTATGGCAAGGCATTTCCAGAAAAACACAAGTTCCAGAATTGATTGAATACATTAAAACCAATACAACTTACCCTGCTCATGTTATAGATAAAATGATGGAGGATATCAAAACTAGTGCGCCTAAGGAGCATATTTTAATTATTGATGGTGTGGAAAATGCTATCCCGCAATGTACACGCTATCGGGTTGAAAATAAAGCGGCACAGTTAAGGGAGCTTGGCTATGATGTGTTGACAGTCAATGCTTCGGCTTTTAAAATGAGTGATGCAGAGAATGCGAGCCATATTGTCGTCTATCGTACCGGTTACTCGGAAGTACTCGAACAACTCTGTCATCTTGCAAAAAAATACAATAAGCCAGTCTATTATGACATTGATGATCTTGTTATTGATACCAAATATACTGATTTATTGGCTTATACGCAAGGACTTTCAGAGGTCGATAAGTATAATTATGACAGTAGTGTAAAATCTTATGGGAAAATGATGGCCTTATGCGACATTGTCGTTACAACCACACAAACCTTAAAAGAAGAGCTTGAAAATTATAGTTCTGAGGTGATAATTAACAGAAATCTTGCTAGTGAAGAATTGGTAAGATTAAGTCAAGAAACGCTCAAGGATTATACACAAGTTTCTTCGAAAATTAAGATAGGATATTTTTCTGGCTCAATCACACACAATGAAAATTTTGAGATGATTAAACCTGCAATCATGCAAATTCTAGAAAAATACCCACATGTAGAACTGCATTTGGTCGGCTATATTGACCTTCCACAGGACTTGAAAAAATACACAGAGCAAATCATAATGAATGACTATGTGGATTGGAAAGAGCTCCCTAGATTAATTAGCCAAATGGATATCAACTTAGCACCTTTGGTTGATAGTGTTTTTAATCGTGCAAAATCAGAGATTAAATGGCTCGAAGCAGCGCTTGTGAAAGTACCTACTGTAGCTAGTTATTTGGGATCATTTGAAGAAATGGTAAAAAATGATGAAACAGGAATCTTGGCCCAACCCGACGAATGGTATGAAAAACTGGAAACACTTATTGAAAATCCAAGCAAACGACAAACGATTGCAGAAAATGCCTATCATTTTGTTTTGGAGAATTGTACAATTAAAGAGCACACGGATGAATTTACAAAGAGCATAAGTATCTAAAAAATTTGTAGATATGACTTTAGGGAAGAATCATACTTTTCTAATTTGTCTTTTTTGACAGTGTGTCTTTGCTTATTGGCGAACAACAAGTATCACACTTTAAAGGATAAGGAAACAATAATGAAAAAATTTTTATTTGTCTCTCCGACAGGGACTCTTGACAATGGAGCTGAAATTTCAATTTTTTATCTGATGATGATGCTTGTACAACGCGGGAACACAGTGATTAATGTTGTGCCAGATTATCCAGGAGTAGATAAGACAGCCTATAAACATAAATTTGATAGCTCGGGTATCGAGACATATTTTCTTCCCGCAGGAAAATGGTGGTGGGAGGATGCTCCAGGTGGGCTTCCGGAAGATGAGAAGGTTCGTGCTTTCTATTATCGGGAAAATATCGCCCAAATTAGAAAACTCATTCAAGAAAATAATATTGATCTCGTGGTTACCAATACAGTCAATATGTTTCAAGGGGCTGTTGCCGCAGCCTGTGAATCAATACCACATTTCTGGTTAATTCACGAATTTCCCGAAAATGAATTTGCCTATTACAGAGATAAGATAGATTTTATTGAAGAGTATTCAGAAGAAATTTACAGTGTAACAGGCCTCCTCAATCAAAATCTGAATTCTCTTTTCCAGAACAAAGAAATCAAAAATTTTATTCCTTACAGTGAAGTGGATATCTCACCTTTGAAAAAAGGAGAAAAAATCCGTTTTGTCTCTGTCGGTCGCTTGACAGAGCGCAAAAACCAAATGGAGCTTTTACAAGCTTATCATAAGTCTGGAAAGACAGATGTGGAGCTTCTTTTGGTTGGCGCTCAAGATGAGGATTATAAAACTAAGTGCTTGAGTTACATCAAGAAGCATAACCTGAAGAATGTGAAGTTAACTGGCCACCTTGATCAGCCTTGGGAAGCACTTACAGACAAAGATATCTTTGTGAGCTCCTCAGCTCTAGAAACCTTTGGCTTGGTCTATATCGAGGCTTTGCTTAAAGGCCTTCCAGTGATAATCTCGGATAACCCAGGCTATGAATCTGCATATAACATCTTCCAAGAAGGCGAAAAATATCATCTCGGAAATATTGAAGAATTATCTGAAATATTATCAAGAAGTTTAACGGATTTTGAGGCAAAAAAGGAACACAGTATCAATAAAATTCCGGAAGTTCGGGAAAAATATTCTTTAGAATTTGTTTACAAAGAGTTTATTGAAAGTGCAGAGAAAGTACAAGGCAATAGAAAAAAAACTCTACGACATATAGAAAATTTGGTCACTTTGAATACGGAACGTTCAAATCCACCGAGCTCGAAAATAAAAAGAATCGTTAAAAAGGTTCTTTTGAAAATCAAGAAATGATAACGATGAATATAACTATTTCTTTAGTGGCTTATGCACAAAAATTCACAGAAACTGAATCTTTCGAGTCACTCCTTAGGATGAGTGACATTATCAAAAACAAGCTTAATATCATTGTTTTTGATAATGGAAGTATGGACTATTCCGATGTCGCTCTACCTTCTGGTTTTCATTCACTCACCTATATCTATAATAAGGACAATGTGGAGCGTGGGACACGCATAGCATACGAGACTTCTCTCACTCACTCTAATGATGAATGGCTGATGCTACTCGATGATGATACCTCCCTTACAGAAGGCTATCTGAGTCTTTTGCTTGCTGAATTAGAAAGTAATATCAGAGACACAGAGATTGTTGCCTACTGTGCAAAAATATACGATGGTGTAACACAGATTTCCCCAACGGCAAGTGAAACGTTGGATATGCTCTTATTTCCAAAGGAAGCAGGAGTCTACAAACAAGATATATCAGGCATTTCTAGTACTTTAACGCTGAGAAAAGCTTTTATCGAAGATATAGGGGGCTTTTCTAAAGAGTTTCCCCTCGATTATTTAGATCACTGGCTGTTTTCTCAGATTATCTTTAACCAAAAAAAGGTGGAAGTCTTAAACTGTCAATTAAATCATCAACTCTCAGTGCAAGACTTGTCGAGTTTGTCAGAGGAGAGATTTTATAGCATTTTTAGCAGTGAATACAGGTTCTATAAAGCCTATAAGCCGGAGTTGTTCTGTCAACTTAATAAAAAATATGTTAAAATGGTTCTAAAAGGTTTTTTGAAAAGAGATTCTGGAATCAGATGGAAGAGCTTGATTAAAGTGATGTTAAAAGTAAAAACCAACAAACCCGAGGGTAAGAGAGGACTTGAATAAAGTTGATTAATGAAGCAAAAATTCTTCTAATCATTCCTGCGTATAACGAGGGAGAAGGCATTGCAGAGAACATACGAAAAGTAGAGCAGTATAGAGCAAGCTCTCCTTATAATTTAGATTATGTGGTCATTAATGATGGCTCTACAGATAATGAAGAAGAGGTTTTAAGAGAGAACAATATTAATCATGTTGAGCTTATTCAAAATCTAGGTATTGGTGGTGCTGTGCAAACAGGCTATATGTATGCAGATGAAAATGGTTATGACATTGCAGTGCAGTTTGATGGAGATGGGCAACATGATATTGAATCGCTTCCTCAACTTGTCGATCCAATTATAAATAACGAAGCAGATTTTACTGTTGGTTCTAGGTTCCTTGATGATAGTAATTCAGAATTCAAATCTTCAAGAACACGGCAAATTGGGATTAAAGTTCTTTCAGCTTTGATTCGTTTGACTTCAAATATTCGTATAATGGATGTTACTAGTGGCTACCGTGCAGGTAATCGTAAAGTTATCGAACAATTTGTGAAGAGATATCCACGTCAATATCCCGAGCCAGAAAGTTATATGCATCTTTTTGCGAAAAATATTCGGGTGAAGGAAGTTGGCGTGAGAATGTTTGAACGTACAACAGGAACATCCAGTATAAATCTTTTAAAAGGTGTGAACTATATGATTAGCGTTTCGCTCGCTGTCCTTGTATCATCGATGATTGGGAAGGAGAAAAATTAATGCCCATTCAATTACGCGTCTTAGCAATTATTTTCTCAATTATCTTTTTTATTTATGTTATTCAACTTATAAAAAAAGATAAAGCTGAGATACGCCATATGCTCAAATGGTTCATACTCGCAATAATTATTTTATTTGGTGCGCTTTTCCCTGAATTAGGAAGTAGCATTGCCCATTTTATGGGGATACAGACTTTAACATCTTTGGCTTTATTTATATTAGTGAGTTTGTTGCTTTTTATATCTTTGAAGTATCAAATGTCACTTATCTCCGCGGAAAAGCAGATTAAAAATTTAGTTCAAGAAGTTTCTCTATTGAAAAAGAAAGTGGAGAAAACTAATAATTCAAATGAAAATTAAAGCTCTTTTTTATAAGCAGCTATGCTGTTGTTGAGAGTGAGCAGAGGAAAGCTACTAATGCAAGATAAACAATTTGCACATACTTTTGTTATTTGTGCATATCAAGATTCACCATACTTAGAGAAATGTATTAAGTCATTATTATCACAGTCTTCAGTGAGAGAACAAAAATCAAAAGTTATTCTATACACTTCAACTCCCACGAGTTTAATGATTCAGACGGCTGAAAATTATAGTATTGAATATTTTGTAGGAACAGGTGGAAGTATTGGTGCCGATTGGAATGGTGCCTTATCTTTTGTACAGACAAAATATGCGACCATCGCTCACCAAGATGATACTTATGAACCGGAGTATGGAACCAAGATTATTCAAGCTTTCCAAAAACAAGAAGATTTAAATATTGTTTTTTCTGATTACTATGAGACTGATGAAAATGATAATCTCAGAAAACGAAATATTAATTTAAAAGTTAAAACTTTTGGCCTACGTCTACTTTCTCTATTTAAGAATAAGTCATATCAACGTAGAGTTTATTCTTTTGGCAACTTTATTTGCTGTCCTGCTGTCTCCTATAATATGGAGCGACTGAGTGATTTTAAGTTTAATGAAGAACTTCGTATGGCTTTAGATTGGGATGCTTGGGAGCGTATCATGCGTCGATCAGGTCATATTAAATATTTACCCGAAAGATTGATGGCGCATCGTATTCATAGTGAGTCGGAGACAAGCGCAAATACAGTAGATAAAAATAGAGAAAAAGAAGAATATGCTATGTTTCGTCGTTACTGGGGTGAGAAAATGACCCAGTTTCTTATGAAATTTTATGTAAATAATCAAAAGAGTAATTCATAAGCGACAAACAGTGAAAATGAATAGGAATAAAGTTGTATGGCAAATCCCGACTTACCAATGATATCTGTAATAGTCCCTGTGTATAATGCGGAGCAATATTTAGCTGAATGTTTGGACTCAATTTTAGGTCAAACTTATCAGAATTTAGAAGTAATTTTAATCAATGATGGCTCAACAGACAATTCTTTAAAAATCATTGAGAAATACGCTGAAAATGATGTAAGAATAAAAGCTTTTTCAATTGAAAACTCTGGACCTGCTAAATGTAGAAATTTTGGTTTAGAGCACTTTTCAGGCGATTACCTGATGTTTATCGACTCAGATGATTATATATGTAAAGATTTAATTGAAAATCTTTTTTCATATGTAAAAACAGATAGTGAAATTGCAATGTGTAAATTCTCAAAGGATGTACATAAAGTGGGGGCAGGAGATAAGAGTTTAATCACTCAGACTGAGATGTTTGTAGATAGTGTCAAACAAATGTATTCTCCTAGTTTTGCTTCTTCAGGACCAGTTTGTAAACTGTATGGTCGAAAAATATTTGATAAGCTTAGATTTCCCACAATCGCTATGTACGAAGATGCTGCAATTAGCTTACAGGCCCTTTCTTTTGCTAGTAAAGTAAGTTTCATAGACTATTTTGGATATTATTATCGCTTTAATCCTGAAAGCATAACAAATACAAAAATCTCGGAAAAAAACTTTGCAATATTTGATAAAAATAGAATCGTTTTAGATTTTATAACTAAATATGAACCTGAAGCTTACGATTTAGCAAAAAAAATATGTATCAATGATAATGATTACGTAATGCTAGAATCAACTCGTGTAAAAGGGCAAGTTTCCAAAGAACTTTTTTCGCGATTATTTAGGCAAAATCAAGAATTTTCTAAAGGAATGGGATGGAGAAGATTAGTATATCTTAATCCATCAATTCTGTATATAGGATTGAAGATGATTAACAAAGTATACTATAACGATAGAGTAAGGAACTTTTTTAAGAAGGTTCTAGGAGTGTAAAATGGCGGATAAAATAGATTTTGTAATAACTTACTTAGATGGAGCAGATCCAGAATGGATTAAAGAAAGAAATTATTATCGTGAAAAGATTCAAGGTATTACACCACACGAAAATGGTGATAGCAGGTATAGAAATATGGATAATTACCATTTTCTTTTGCGTTCTATAGAAAAATTTGCACCGTGGGTCAATAAAATACACATTGTGACATGGGGACATGTTCCAGAATGGTTAAATACAGAAAATCCCAAAATTAATGTGGTTAATCATAAAGATTTTATCCCTGAAGAATATCTTCCAACCTTTAATACAAATCCAATTGAGTTGAATTTTGATAGGATTCCAGGTCTTGCGGAGCAATTTGTTAATTTTAACGATGATATGTTTTTAAATGCTCCGACCAAACCTACTGACTTTTTTGAGAATGGACTTCCGAAATTGCAAATTATGCATGCACCTTTTATGCCAAGTGATGCAATATTTTCAAATAATATTCTAGCTTTTAATAAAGTTGCTGATACAAAATGGCTGATAAATCCTAAGATGTTTTCATTGAAAAACGGTTTATTTGCTGCATTATCGAACCTCTACCTATTACCTATTCTCAAATTTTATGGAAAATTCCTTGGCTTTAGAGAAGATCATCTGACAGTTCCGTTGACTAAAACGATATATCGCGAATTTAGAGAGGCACTGCCAGAGTATTTTGATTTTGTGAGTAAGGGTAAATTTAGGAACTCTCAGGATATTCGAGGTATTTCTAATTGGGCAATTGCAGATTATGCCCGTGCAACAAATCAATTTGAACCAATGAATTCTTTTAAATTTGGTAGTCTAGTTAATTTAGGAACAGACGTTGATTTTGAAAAATTATTTAAATCAAAATATAAAGTTCTTTGCTTAGAAGATGGAGATTTTGTTGCTGAAGAGGACTTTGATGATGTTGTTAACAAAATGAATACGGCTTTTGCAAAAAAATTCCCAAATAAGAGTGGTTTTGAGAAATAAATAGTAGATAGGATGGGCGTTGTAGTGTTTCTTAGAAACATTTTCAACTAATAAAAAGATGAAATTTGTTAAGAATATGCTGTATAGTACAGTCTATCAAATGTTAAGCATAATTGTTCCCCTAATTACAACTCCTTATGTTTCTAGGGTTCTTGGAGCTACAGGGATAGGGATAAATGCTTATACTTACTCTATTGTGATGTATTTCGTGTTAGCTGGCGGGTTAGGCATTCAGTTGTATGGGAATCGAGAGATTGCCTATAATCAAAGAAATATTGAAGAAAAAAGCAAGGTCTTTTATGAATTGGTTATTTTAAAGTTTATAGCCATATTCATTGCTTCTATACCTTATTTGATTTTTTCAATGTATCAAGGAGACTTGAAGATTTATTTCATGCTTCAAGGCCTCGCATTATTAGGTTCAGCATTAGATATTTCTTGGTATTTCATGGGTGTAGAGAATTTTCGGATACTAGTTGTAAGAAATACTATTGCTCGATTACTCCTTCTTATCTTAACGTTTGTATTAGTTAAAACAGCAAATGACTTGTGGATATATATTCTCTTAACCATGTTAGCTCCCCTGTTAGGTAATCTTACTGTTTGGCCTTTTTTAAAAAAAGAGTTTGTTCCTGTAAAATTTAGAGATCTGAATATTCTAAGACACTTAAAACCTACTCTACTACTCTTTTTACCACAAATAACGATGACGATTTATCTCTCCTTAAATAAAACAATGCTAGGAATTATGGATGGTGTTGTGAGTGCTGGCTATTATAGCCAGTCGGATATGATTATTCGTACAGCTTTTACTTTAGTTTCTAGCTTTGCTTCGGCTTTCTTGCCACGCTTATCGAGTCTTTTTTCAGAAAAAAAACATTCTGAAATTAAAAATTTAACATTGAAATCGTTTGATTTAAGTGTAGCATTATCTATTTTAATCATGGCAGGGATTATGGGAGTCTCCCAGACATTTGCTATATTTTTCTTTGGGAAAGACTTTGAAGAAGTTGGTCCTCTAATATTTGTACAAAGCTTGATGATTTTATTTGTTGGTATTGCTGTCGTAGCTGGGAACCAGTATTTATTGGCAGCCAACAGAACTAAGGAATATACGATTTCTGTATCTATCGGGCTTGCTGTTAATGTTATTTTTAACTTTATTATGATTCCCTTCTTTGGCGTGATGGGAGCAGTGATAACAACTGTGTTAACTGAATTATCAGTAGCGCTCTATCAACTATGGGCAATCCGAGATGTTTTTACATTGAAAGAGATAATGCATGGTTTCTGGAAATATCTTATTGCAGGATTAGCTACTTTTATAGTTGTATTTGTCTTAGAACAAATAATGAACGTTAGCGTACTAAGCTACACTATTCAAGCAGTACTAGGAACGTTAGTTTATGCTTTAATTGTATGGCTATTACAAGCTCCAATTGTTGCGGAAGTCAAAAATATAATTCGATTAAGAAGACAGCACTAGGAATTTGAAATATTATTGTGAAAGTTAAAAATTATTTTAAATATTTAATAATAGATATAGGATGAAAATTATTGATGGAATATGTGTCTAAAAATTTAAAAAAATTAGCGAAAGATGATTTTCCAGTTCATAAGCTTTATATTGTATTAGTATTATTGTTCGGTATCATTTTTTCTACAGCCATGCCAATTTTTCAAGAGCAAGACGGACAATATCACTTTGCGACAGCGAGCGCAATGGCAGATCTCCCGGTAAATCTTTCAAATTATGGAGAGTATGCAGTTGGATCGGGAACAGATAACCAAAGACAATTTTATCAGAACGGGACTCACTTTCAACAATTCTATTTGCAAAAAGTTCAAATTATTCCACAAGAAGATGTTCCTCGAAAAATAAATGCACTTAGTAGTAAATTTAACTATGATTATATGGGGCACATTATTCCTGCATTAGGAGTTTGGATTGGTTATCACATTTATCCTTCTCTTGGTGTAATGACAGTTGTGGCTCGCTTACTTAATCTTTTTGTATGTGCAATTATGATGTTTTTCATTATTAAATGGGTGAAAAAAGGTAAGCTTCTTTTTGCTTGTGTGATGCTGAGTCCTGTAGCAATTATATCTTTTGCGAGTTTGTCTTATGATGCTATTAATTTTGTTTGGGTAGCCTTTCTTATTGCCTATATGATTAATATGTTAGTATCCCCCAAGTTATCCCTAAAGAAAGAAATTCCCATTATAGGGGGGTTAGGAATAATTGGTATTCTATGGTTTAAAACAAATTATCTCGTTCTGTTCGTTATGCTCGCGATAGTTCTTTTTAATTATTTAATTAATAGATATTATGGAGATAATCTTGGACAACAGAGGGCTAAAAGAAAAATAATAACAATTATTTCTCTTGTGAGTCTGGTAGCTGCAAGTGGAGCTTTCTATTATTGGTCACATGGAAATGGTGGAGTACGTCATGTTGTGGCAAGACTTTGGGCATCCTTTGGTATTATTAGTACGCCTACACCAAATTTAATCAGTCAAACTCTTTTAGCACAGTCTAATAGAGGACAGAATGGTTTACCTTATTGGATAGCGGGAGTCTGGTTTGCTTTATTAATATGTATATTATTAGTTGAAGACAAGTATGTGAAATCTAAAATTGTTTCGTTTGGCGCTTTAGGTGTGTTTGGAGTATCTATTTTAGCAGTATACATGGCTTTTATTTCTTATAATAATGCAATATCAGGTCAGATTTATGGTGTGCAAGGAAGATATTTCACTCCAGTACTATTGCTTCTGTCTCTTTTCATAAGTAATGAGAAATTTAAGTTAAAGATTAAACCTAAAGGTACGATAATTTTTATTATGATTATTATTGTTATTGTTTCAAATACATTAATTGTTACCAATACTTTGTCGAATATGCATGGTCTATTCGTAGAAATGAGAGGATAGTTGGATGACAATTTATAAATATAAAAAGTATATTAAGATATTCTCAATCTTGGTAACAATAGTATCTTGTTTTTATATTTCTTCTGGAAATGTTCTAGCTATAGATAAAGAGAAAGTTACTTTTAACATCTCAGCAACTCAGGAGGGCGGACCAGCAGCTTCCTCGAATATTGTATATGAAAATGTTCAAACGGCTTATGAAAATATAATGAAGGGGACTATTCCTGATGAGCTAGAAAAGACAGTTCTTTGGAATGCAGCTCTGTCTGATAATCAACAATTTATAGAGTTGGGGAGTGGATTAAAATTAGGGCAAGGGATAACTCATGATTCCGCAGAAGCTAAAAAAATAATACAGATATTATTCCAGTCTAATTTTGAAATTTTTCAATTCCTTAATGGAAACCCTCGTGAATCCATGAGTGATATCAAATCTTTTCTCACTGATGAGAATGGTCAGGGTTCTGCAAAAATTGAAAAGGGGCTGCTTGCAGTTATTAGTAACAGTACGATTATTAATCTAGTAGACTTAACTGAGAATAATCAGAATATATCTGTTGATTTGGATGGAACCAATAGTGGAGTATCTTTTGAATTTGTAGGAGTGTCTGATAATTCCAAGAGTAAAGTAGGAACTTACGTTTTAGAGAATAATCAAAAAATTGCTTATAAGATAACGGTATCAAAAGATTTACTTAAGGATGGGGAGCAAGTACTTAGTATCTTAACTCCATCTAATGTAATTATTGAGAGTTCCTCAGTTCCACTAGAAAAAAAATCTGTATTACCGACAATAATTCCTGAAAATTATTATCAAGGATTAGCTGTGACAAGTGATAATTATGAGTTACTCAAACCCCAAATATTTTCCGTAACATCTGAGAAATTAAAGAGTACATTTTCTAATGAAAATTATTATACTTTACCACAAAGTGATGAAGATATTGTCGTCACAGGTGAGCTTTCGGTATCCCCAATTGTAACGGAAGAAGTGAATTTTTTATTCACTACCGTACCACTAACTGCTCAGTTAAATTTGCATAGTTTTAATATGCAAGATGGTTCAAATGTTAAACAACCTTCAAATTTTCAAGTTACTGCTCAAGTAGGAGAAGGAACTACTGCAGCAAGTGCATTAGCGGCACCATTAAGCTCTGCGGGAATAAACTTTGTTCTGATTGATGGTGAAGAAAATAAACTTGTGAAAGATGCTCAATATGTATTAGGTAAGAAGCAAGATAATAAATATTATATTTCGTCTCACTCTGGCTGGAAAGAAGTTAAACAAAAAGATTTAACACAACTTAACACTGATGATTATACTGTAATGAGTGGTGGAAATATTTATAACTTCGGCGAGAGCGAAGGAATACCAATGGCTGTCAATCCCCAAAACTGGAATAGAGATTTCCAAGCTATTCAATCAAAAAATCAATCTCTTTTAGGAATAAGGGGCTTAGGACAAGGTAATCAATACTTCCTTATGCAAGTTAAGGCGCCAAGTGGATATAATAAAATAGACCAACCTCATTATTTTACTGTTCATAATGATAAAGATAGCACTCAGATAAGTAGAAATTCAGATTCGATAGGTTTTGCTCAGAATCAAGCTGTTGGCTTAAATGGCCAAATTCCTGGTTATATAGCTGGTACTAATGAATTTAACATTTTATCAGTTACATCTAATACAGATAGTTTAAAAATAAATGTAAAAAAAAGCATCATTTTTCCTATTGTATTAATAATATTTGTGATTGTCTTGATAGGGTTAGTCCTTATTTGGAGATTTTAACAACAATAATGATTTATGTGAAAGATACTACTTTTAATAAGGGTGTCTTTTTATGTTTTTTAGAGAGAATAAATTTAAAACCAATTTACTGGGATTTATCAAAAAAACTGGGCAAGTACCAATCCTTCCACAGAAATAAGCTATACGTGGTAAGCCTACTCACCAGAAAGCGAAGAAAAGATGTGGAAAATTAGTTCCTCTAGTTTATTGTAATTTAGAGTTATAATCTGCTTTTGGTCAGACTATAATTTTATTAATAAATAAAGATCAAGAAGTTAAATTACAATTATTAAAGATGTACTTAGAAAAATACAAGAGGGGATGAAAAAAATATTTCCTAAAGAAATATTGTAAGTTAATTTTTTATATTAATACATTATTTACAACAAAACTCCGCGTGATTCACGCAGAGTTTTGTTCTTATTTTAATGTGTCGTAAAAACGATTAAGGAATGCGGCCATCTCTCCACGTGTAACTGGAGCATCAGGTCGGAAAGTAGTTGGTGTATAACCTGTAGTGATTCCTTTTGTTTTTAACCAATTGATATCATTTTTGAACATATTGTTGCTGATATCTGTAAATGGCGAAGTGTATGTTCCTGAGGCAGGGGCTTTCCCCATGGCTTTTGCAGTACGATGTAAGAAAGCAGCCATTTGTCCTCGTGTTACATTGCCGTTAGGATTATAGTGTGGCGCAGTACCATTTGAAATGTTTGCGGCAGTTAACCAAAGAATTTGATTTTTGTATTGGTTAACGTCAGTGTAAACATTGAATGGCGGGGTATAAGCTGGCGATCCAGCTAAACGGTGAAGAAATACGGCCATCTCACCACGAGTAACATAATAATCGGGTTTATAAGTAGTTGGTGTGTAACCAGTGGTGATTCCTACCTTATAATTCCAGTTGATATAGTTTTTATAAATAGATTGAGAGATATCCTTAAATGGGGAAGGATTTGGATTTTTCACGGGGAGATTAACAAACTTCACTGAGATTCTTGGTAAATCTCCACTGAAAATATTTGCATAGTCAATGCTTACATCCAATGGGCTACGTCTGCTGAAGTTTGTAAAGTACATTTGACTTGTATACTGCCATGAACCAAACTGAGTATTTTGAAGATTAGAAGCACTTGGTTTTCCATACAGATACTGAGCGATCCACATGTTTTTTGCCCCCAACTTACTTGGTTCCATTTGTCCAACACCATCCACTGCCCAAGCTTTTGAAGCATAGTGACGTGTACTTACAAAGCCTTGCTTTTTAAGTTGATCCGCAAAGTTTTGTGAGGCAACCGTCCAGTCCCAGTAAGGCATGGTTCCCACGCTATCTTTTGGAACATATTCGGCATCGTTAATCATGACAGTACTTGTTGAAAGACCGTACTGTTTAGCAACATTTGCAAAGAAATTAGCTTCTGCTCGTGCAGTATTGTTAACAGTCGCTTGAGCCGTTTTTCCTGATTCTGAGAAATGTGAAAAGTGGTAAACAGCAACAGTTAGTCCGGCATTTTTAGCCATTTGAATTTGGGCTTTAGCTGCTGGGTTAATGTAGGTTGTGCTCTCCGTCAGTTTAACAATCACTGTCTTAACACCTTGTGCTTTAAGTTGATTGAAATCACTTTGTGTCATCCAATCTTGCCACGAAGCAATGTCGACAGCATCTTTTCGTGGTAGACTTGTATCATTGGATACCAGGTCAGAAGGGGCATTTCTTAAACTGGCTTGGGCTGTCTCCGCATCGTCGGCAATGGCGCGACGAACCCTGCTGGAAACTTTTGGAGTCTCAGTATCCTCTTGGATTTCCTCCTTTACTGTTTGCCCATCTTCATTGACGGGCGCTAAGTTTCCTTGAGCATCAATAGGAGCGGTCATTGGATTTTCTTCGGTTTGTACTTCAGCGTAATACCCCATTGGGTGATTGTCCACAGGTACTTCAGCAGTATCTGCTTGTGTTGCATGAGCAGCAAGCGCGATGAAACATAAACCGGTAAACACGGCGGCTTTTCTTAAATTGATCATTATTTCCTCATTATTATTTCTTTATTTACACATCTTTTATTTTAACAAAAACCTTAACTCAATTAAAGCCTTTTGCGAAAAAATATTGACAAATATGGTGAAAAATCATTGAAATCCCTAAAAGATAGTGATAGAATAGTAAAAATATATATTTGGAGGATAGATTTAATGTCAAATTGGGAAACAAAGTTTTTGAAGAAGGGTTACACTTTTGATGATGTGTTATTGATTCCAGCGGAATCACATGTACTGCCAAACGAGGTAGACATGAGTACCAAACTAGCGAAGAACTTGACATTGAATATTCCGATGATATCTGCTGCAATGGATACTGTAACAGATAGTAAAATGGCTATTTCAATGGCACGTCAAGGTGGACTTGGTGTTATCCACAAAAATATGAGCATTGCTGAACAGGCTGAAGAAGTGCACAAAGTAAAACGCTCAGAATCTGGTGTTATTACTGATCCATTCTTCTTGACACCTGAGCATAAGATTGAAGAAGCGGAAAACTTGATGGCGACTTACCGTATTTCGGGTGTACCCATTGTTGAAACTTTGGAAAATCGCAAGCTTGTGGGTATCTTGACTAACCGTGACCTTCGTTTTGTTTCAAACTACAATCAAGAAATCAAGAATGTAATGACTTCTGAAAACTTGATTACAGCACCTGTGGGAACTTCATTGCGTGAAGCTGAAGAAGCACTTCAAAAACACAAGATTGAAAAATTGCCATTGGTTGACGAGAGCGGTAAGCTTGCAGGTTTGATTACAATCAAAGACATTGAACGTGTGATTGAATTCCCTAACGCCGCAAAAGATAGTCAAGGTCGTCTTTTAGTTGCTGCGGCTGTTGGTGTAACCTCTGATACTTTTGATCGTGCTGAAGCTCTCTTTGCAGCTGGTGCCGATGCTATTGTCATTGATACTGCACATGGTCATTCGGCAGGTGTATTACGTAAAATCAAAGAAATTCGTGAACATTTCCCAGAACGTACATTGATTGCAGGGAATATTGCCACTGGTGAAGGTGCACGCGCACTCTTTGAAGCTGGTGTTGATGTTGTTAAAGTCGGAATTGGTCCAGGTTCAATCTGTACTACACGTGTTGTCGCAGGTGTAGGCGTGCCACAAATCACAGCTATTTATGATGCGGCAGCAGTTGCGCGTGAATACGGTAAAACAATCATCGCCGATGGAGGAATCAAATACTCTGGCGATATCGTTAAAGCTTTGGCAGCAGGAGGAGATGCAGTAATGCTTGGCTCAATGCTTGCCGGTACAGACGAATCGCCAGGTGAATTCGAAATCTTCCAAGGGCGTAAATTTAAAACATACCGTGGTATGGGTTCACTTGCAGCAATGAAGAAAGGTTCAAGCGACCGTTACTTCCAAGGCTCTGTCAATGAAGCAAATAAATTGGTTCCTGAAGGTATCGAAGGTCGGGTTGCCTATAAAGGTACAGCGACCGATATCGTTTTCCAAATGGTTGGTGGCTTGAAGTCAGGTATGGGCTACACTGGAGCAGCTGATATCCTTGCTTTACATGAGTCAGCACAATTTATCGAAATGTCAGGTGCTGGTTTGAAAGAATCTCACCCACACGATGTTCAAATTACAAAAGAAGCTCCAAACTACTCCGTACAATAAGCGAAAAGGCAGAGACAATCTGCTTTTTTTATTTTATACATCTAGTTGACAAATATACAGCCTTTTGATAGAATGTTAGGAGTGCTCTTTAAGAGTAAATACGAAAATGAAATGGGGTGAAATCAATGTCAAAAACTATCGTTCGTAAAAATGAATCGCTTGACGACGCTCTCCGCCGTTTCAAACGTTCAGTAACAAAAGCTGGAACTCTTCAAGAGCTCCGCAAACGTGAACACTACGAAAAACCTTCTGTAAAAGCTAAACGTAAATCAGAAGCTGCACGTAAACGTAAAAAATTCTAATTGAAAATTTTGAACCTGCCTTTGGGCAGGTTTTTTTATTACTCTTGCCTCTGTTATGCATTGAGAAAGGGTATCAAGTAAGCAACAAAGCTTATTATAAATTATCTGCTCATTTTTTCAAAAAAATTGTGATAACTTGCTAACTTTATCGTGTTAATAAGTAAGCTTAGCTAAGGAGGTCAATCATGATACAGGTTTTGGCAAAAAACCTTTTACAAAAAGCAGTAGATCAGATGGTGCACGATCTTTATTTAGTAGCATTAGAAGGAAAGTATTCTCTCTATTTTCGTACAGCAACAGAAAGGAGGTTTGAAAGAGAACTCACCCTTGAGCAAGGGCAAGCACTGATTGCTCATATGAAATTTTTATCTGTTATGAATCTAGGAGAAAGTAGACGAGTACAGTTGGGGGCTTGCACTTATATCTTAGATAAAGGTGAGCAGCGCTTACGTTTATCTACTGTCGGTGATTTTCATGGTCAAGAAAGCTTGGTTATTCGACTCTTGCATCATCAACAAAACCAACTTCATTTTTGGAATTCAGAGATCTTTAATACTATTATTGGGGGAAGAGGCCTTTACCTTTTTTCAGGTCCTGTAGGTTCAGGTAAGACCAGTCTTATGTACAAATTTGCAAGGGCGCATTTTAAAAATCAACAAGTTATTTGTATAGAAGATCCTGTGGAGTTAGTAGAAACTGAATTTTTACAACTTCAAGTCAATAAAGTAATAGGGAATGATTATGATGCCTTGATTAAGCTTTCGCTGCGACACAGACCTGATTTACTTATTGTTGGTGAAATTAGGGATAGTCAAACGGCAAAAGCTGTTCTCCGTGCAAGTTTGACTGGGTATACAGTATTCTCTACTGTTCATGCACGCTCAATATCAGGTGTAATTGCACGCTTAAAAGAACTTGGATTAAGTGATTGGGAGCTACAATCCAGTCTTCAGCGGGTGATTTATCAACGATTAATTGCAGGAAAGGGATTGCTTGTTTGTGAAAAGGAAAAGTTTGAAGAATGGAAACCAGACGAATGGAATGACCAGATTGATCAGTTGGTTGCAGATGGATTTATCTCAGCTGTTGCAGCTGCGCGCGAAAAAATTGAGTTTAGCAAAGCAGATTAAGCTCATTCAACTCATGAATAATCTTTTCAAAAGTGGCTTTCACCTCTCTGAAATCATTGATTTCCTTGAACGATCGGGTCTTACGGAAGCATACTTTATTTCCAAAATGCGTGAAGGTTTACTTAATGGGCAAAGTTTCTCTGGTATTTTGGCGAAGCTAAATTTTTATGAGGATGTTGTGACTCAGCTCTCTTTGGCTGAGTCACATGGGAATGTTGAGTATACTTTAGGATTGATTGAAGAAAAACTGATACGTGTTTTGAACATCCGCAAAAAGCTTGTCCAAGTTGCCACTTATCCGATTGTTCTTCTGGCATTTCTAATCTTTATTATGCTTGGATTGAAAAATTATTTACTACCCCAACTGGAAGAAAACAAAGGATTAGCAACTTATGCCATACAGAATCTTCCGACCCTCTTTTTAGGGTGGCTCTTCAGTTTGTTCGTTTTCTTTTATCTGTCCAGATACTATTGGAAGAAAAAAACTGCTTTAGAAGCGCTGAGGCTACTGGTCAAAATACCTTTTGTTGGCCGTTTTGTCCAGCTTTATTTGACGGCTTATTTTGCAAGAGAATGGGGAAACTTAATTGCTCAAGCTGTCGATTTACGTCAGATTTGTTTTATTATGCAAGAGCAAAAAAGTCGAATTTTCAAAGAATTCGGTTTTGAGCTTCTTCAAATATTAGATAGTGGTCAGAAGTTTGAAGATGCTCTTCGATTTTACCCCATATTTACCAAGGAGCTCTCATTAATTGTGGAATATGGTGAACTAAAGTCCAAGCTAGGGAAAGAGTTGATGATTTTTTCTGAAGAAAGCTGGTCGCTCTTTTTTGAAAGGATTGAAAGAGCAATGCAACTTATCCAGCCTATCGTTTTCTTGCTCGTGGCGCTGTTGATTATTTTAATTTATGCGGCAATGCTACTTCCTATATATAGCAATATGGGAAACTTGATTTGAAAGAACATGGAGGAATGAATGAAAAAAAAGAGAATCAAAGCTTTTACTTTGATTGAAATGCTTGTCGTCTTACTTATTATCAGTGTGTTACTTTTATTGTTTGTCCCAAATTTGGCTAAAGAAAAGAAGAATATCCAAAATACGGGTCAAACAGCGGTTGTTAAGGTTGTCGAAGGTCAAGCCGAACTTTATCAACTTGATAAACAGGATAGTCCTAACTTAGGGAAGCTTGTCTCCGACGGTTTAATTACGCAAAAACAAGCCGATAGCTACAATGATTATTATACCAAGAACCCTAATGCAAAACGTAATGTACCGAATTAAAGCTTTGACCTTACTAGAGAGTTTACTAGTCCTTTTCCTTTGCTCTTCTGTTCTTTTTCTCTTTTCAGGTTCGGTCAAACAAAGTGTCAGGATAGCACGCGCAGAGATTTTTATTTTACAATTTGAACGACTTTATAAGGATACCCAGCGTATGGCAGGATTAAAGGGACAGCAACAGACATTGAGTGCGAGTAATGGCACACTATACAGCCACGAGGAAGTACTGAAAGTTCCAGAGGAGGTTGAAATAAATGATTTTTCTATTACTTTTGATCAAAAATCAGGCAACTCGAGCCTACAAAAAATTACAATATTTCTTCCTTATCAGAAAAAAACTATCTCTTATCAATTGGAAATTGGAAGCGGGAAATATAAGAAAAAAATCACTTGAAGCATATCTTCTATTAGAGAGCTTAATTGCTATGAGTTTGCTTGTCTTTTTCGTCACGGTTATTTTAGAACAAGTTATTCAGATTAAGAAACAAACAGAGAGATGGAAAATAGGGATATCGAGGCCTTAAATGTCGCTCATATGGCAATAGATACGGGGAAAAAATATTTGAAATTAAATGGTGTGGAGATTTCGCTTGAGGAAACTACTTCGCAAATGACTATCCGTGAGTCGGGAAAGGTCTTGATTGTTCTTGAAAAAAATTAAAGTTACAGCCTTTACTCTCCTGGAATCACTCCTTGCTTTACTCGTGTTAGTAGGTACTTTTTCCCTTTTTCTAGATATGACTAAAATTTTTCATGAAGAAGTAAAACGAGCAACAACAGATCAGACCCAAGATTGGCAACTTTTTTGCAGTCTACTGAGAAGCGAACTTGAGGGAGCAAGCTTAGATAAGGTGGAAAATAACTATCTTTATGTCCGCAAAAATGTCAATCTAAGATTTGGACTTTCCTCCAAAGGAGATTTTCGGAAAACTAATGCTAATGGGCGAGGTTATCAACCCATGATCCATCATGTAAAAAATGTTAAAATCAGCCAGGAGGGAGAGCAGGTAAAAATTATCTTGTCTTTTGAAAAAGGAGGAGACCGCATATTTCTTTACAAGTTCTCAGAAAAAGAAAGTTAAGAGCCAGTATTTTACTCTATACACTGATCATTTCTCTTCTTTTCAGCTTGCTTTTACAGTATTATTTGCAAGCAGCTATTAATGCTAGAAAACAACGCTTATTACAACGGAATCAACTCCAACTGCAGTTAAGAGAAAAGATCATACAACGTGAAAAACATAACAGATGAAAAATAGTTAACTGGTAGTTAACCGGTTGACTTTGTTTTGAATTTGTATTATACTATCTTTATGAAAAAATATACCCTTCTATTACTTATCCCAGTCTTGCTCTTATTGACAGCTTGTCAAAAAACAGCAAGTGAGAAACCACAAATTGTGACAACATTTGAGCCAATGTATGAGTTTACAAAAGCTGTCGTTGGTGATAAAGTTGACATTATTAATATCGTTCCTGCTAATCAAGAAGCACATGATTTTGAGCCAAGTGCAAAAGACATGACTACTTTGACGAATGCAGATGCTATTATTTATAATTCAAAATACCTTGAAAAATGGGCCCCTTCTGTAAAAAATAAAGGTGTTAAAATAGAAGCAAGTACACCCGTAGAAAAAATTGGTGATGACCCGCATACATGGGTAAGCCCTAAAGCAGCCTTACTTGAAGTCCGCTATATCGCAGATGAATTATCAAAAAAATTCCCTGAATATAAGGAAGATTTCACTAAAAATGCTGATGAGTATATTGGAAAGTTGAAAAAAATAGATCAAGACTTTGATCAATTGAAAAATGCTAAAAATAAAACGTTTATCACACAGCACGAAGCTTTTGGCTACCTGGGCCGTGATTATGGATTGACAACAATTGCCATTACAGGCCTTGATCCTGAAGCAGAGCCTTCAAGTGCAACATTGATTAAACTGAAAAATGAGATGCAAAAAGCAAATTTAAATACTGTTTATTTTGAAGATAACTCTAGCAGTAAGCTAGCGGAGACTTTAGCCAAGGAAGCAGGAGCCAAGTTGTTGGTGATTAACCCTGTTGAGGGATTGACCGATGAACAAAAAAAATCAGGTGAAAGTTACCTGACAATTATGGAAGAAAACCTAAAATCACTGAAAGAAACAATTAAATAAGACTTAAGCTTATTTTAAGAAGCTTTCACTATAATAAAGACCTTCCTAAAAAAATCTTTTCATAAAACTCCTAAGGTCTACTTTTCGAAAGTAGGCTTTTTTTGCCCTGTTGAAAAGTCTGGCTAGATGCTTTAATTTCTATTAATTCCTCTGTGAAAGGATGAAGGAAATATATTTTTTCTGCGTGAAGCATCAAGCGCTGATTTTTTAACGCTAAATTATAGAGGGGATCACCGACGATAGGATGCCTTTCACTGGAAAGGTGAACTCGTATTTGGTGCGTACGGCCGGTATCAAGAGTACACCTTACAAGGGAGTGGTTGTGTTCTTTTTCGAGTACAGTCACATGAGTAATGGCTCTTTTTCCATTTTTACTGGTGACATATTTTTTTCGGTCGTGCCGATCTCTTCCAATATTTTTATTAAGAGTTAAGCTTTTTTCGTTAAAATAACCTTGTACAACTGCCAAATAAGAGCGATGGATTTTATTTTCCTCAAACATTTTACCCAGAATGGGCAGAATCAATTGGTTTTTGGCAAAGAGGACTGCTCCAGAGGTCTCCTTGTCCAAGCGATGAACGACATGTACGGGGTGCTTCAGGCGAGCTGTCACGTGATTTTGTAGGGCAATTTCCTCAGCAGTGTTGCCATGAGTTTTCATGCCTTCGGGTTTATTTACAATCACAAGGTGTTCATCTTCATACAGGATATCGGCAAGATGAGGGTTGCCTACGGGAACCTCCAGCTGCCTGAAATCGTCGTCATCAAAAATAAGAGTAACTTCGTCTTGGGGCTTTATAGAATCCTCCCAGTCTGCCAATGTGCCGTTAAGGAAGACATGTTTTTTGGTTCTTAAAAGGTGTCTTTGTTTGCGTGGAACGAGCCAAGTGTGCTCCAGTAAATGCGAAACACTTTGCTTTTTAATTTTTTTTGGTAAAATTAAACTAAATTTCATATAGAATATTGTAACACAAAGGCTTTTTTGTTAGAATAGGCAAAATATAGAATACAAAAGGATTTTTAAAAAATCATGTCAGAAAAAGATCAAAATTTTAGTCGTCGTGCTAAAAACAAGAAATCATCTAAAAAAATAGAAAATAATAATGAAGAAGAAAAAGAGCTGAAAGAAGCGGAAATTCCGCTTGAAGACCTTAAAGGCATAAAAAAATATTTAAGAATGATGGCGCCTTATACAGAAAAAATAAGGCAATTTTTACGTCCAGTAAAACGTTTCTGGAAAAAGTATAATTTAACTAAAATTACTATTATTGCTATTTTGGTTATGATTCTTGCTGTTGGTTCTTATTTGTTCTATTTGGCAAAAACGGCCAATGTATCCATCTTGCAAAAATCCATTGATGCGCAAACGCAAATTGTGGACAAAAATGGTGATGAAGCAGGATTACTTTATGGAAGTAAAGGAACAACAGTTAAGTTTGATGCCATAAGTGACAATATTAAAAATGCCGTAGTCGCCACCGAGGACCGTACTTTTTATAAGAACCATGGGGTTAATCTGAGTCGCTTTAGCTTAGCAGTTGTTACTTTGGGGCGGTTTGGTGGTGGATCTACCATTACGCAGCAGTTGGCCAAAAATGCCTACCTTACTCAGAAACAAACGATTGACCGTAAAGCCCGGGAATTTTTCCTCGCTTTAGAAATCAATAAACATTACAGTAAACAAGACATTCTTACAATGTATCTGAATAACGCTTATTTTGGGAATGGTGTTTGGGGGATTGAAGATGCCAGTAAAAAATACTTTGGAGTCTCAGCAAATGCAGTTACCGTAGATGAGGCCGCTACGCTTGCGGGGATGTTGAAGGGTCCAGAAATTTATAACCCACTTTACCAGGACGGGAAATATGCGACACCGCGACGAGATACGGTACTGCAGAACATGGTCAGTGCAGGCTACCTCACGCAGTCAGAAGCAGACAGTTATGCATCGGTCGATCTGGCCTCTCGGGTAAAAGATACTTATGTTTCTCAGTCAGAAGCTTACAAGTATCCAAGCTATTTCAATGCTGTGATTGCGGAAGCTGAACGCAAATATGGCCTTAGCTTGCAGGACATTATGAATGACGGTTATAAGATTTATACAACTTTGGATCAAAACAAGCAGGCAGGTATGCAGGTCACTTATGACAATGCTGCACTTTTCCCACAAGCTGCAGATGGCACGCATGCACAGTCAGGTTCGGTGGCAATTAATCCGAAAACTGGTGGCGTCGAGGCTCTTGTCGGCAATGTCACATTAGAAGACCATAACAGTTTCCTTGACTTTAACTATGCCACACAATCGAAACGTTCGACAGGTTCAGTTATCAAACCGTTAATCGCCTATCTGCCCGCAGTCCAAGCAGGTTGGCCAATCGATAAAGTATTGGAAGATAAACCAACCACTTATCCAGGTAATTGGACACCGCAAAATTACAGTGGAGAGTACCTGGGTACTGTACCGATGTATCAAGCTTTAGCTAACTCCTACAATATTCCTGCTATTAATACTTATCGTGATATCACTCCAGAAAAAGGGAATGCTGTTGGGCGTGAATTTGGTTTGAATCTCAATAAAAAAGATGAAAACAACACTTTATCAACCGTTCTTGGTTCTGGTGTCGAAACAAATCCTTGGGAAATGGCTCAAGCTTTTGCAACTTTCGCGAATGAGGGTGTAATGAACAGCGCGCATTTGATTACTAAAATTGAAAATGCAGCTGGGGATACAATCGCAACAGCCAACGTGACACAAAAACGGATCATGACCAAAGAAGTAGCAGAGAAGATGAATTCCATGATGTTGGGTACATTTACCAACGGTTCAGCTTGGAATGCTGCACCGGCAAGCTATGCAATGGCAGGTAAAACAGGGACAAATAATACGACTGACCAATGGGTGGTTGGTTATACACCTGACATTGCGATTGCACTATGGATTGGTTTCCCGAATGAGACAAATGAGCAGCAACAACTAGAAGGTTCTTCTGAGGGGCAACCTTCAGTCATCTTCCGGAATATAGCCAGCTATTTGCTTCCTTATACAGATGGAACCGCCTTTACAGCTGAAAATGCCTATGCCATGCATAATATTGCACCGATAACTCCAGCTTGGACAGCTCTGCGTGATCAACAAGATGCAATTGTTTATCAAGAGCAAAGTGCACAAAACAGTTCAGGAAATATGCCACAAACAGAAGATTCTAGCAGTGATTCTTCTGAAAAAGGCAGCGGATTTGATTTCCAAAAAACAGTAGATGATGCTAAAAATGCTACCAAAGATGTTTGGGATAAAATTACTGGTTTTTTCGGTAGGTAAATTGTTCTAAAACAGCATGAAAAGTGATAAAATAAGGGTAGTGCATAGATGAGAAAAAGAGTCATGGCACGGCTCTTTTTCTTGCAAATATATGAAAAAAATTATTGGAATAAAAATATAAAAAGAGAATAATAAAAGTGAATCTTACTTTTTAGAAGGAGGACAGTTTTGGAAGCAAAAAAACGCTACGTAACAGGTTTTAATGGCTTACGTACCCTTGGGGTTCTTGCTGTCATTTTGTATCATCTTTATCCACAGAAAATCCAAGGGGGATTTTTAGGCGTTGTTCTCTTCTTTGTGTTGTCCGGATACTTAGTCACGGATTCACTACTAAGAGAATATACTAAAACTAAAAAGATAAGACCACTTAAGTTTTGGGGGAAAAGAGCCAAACGTATTTACCCTATGCTCTTGGCTGTTTTCTTGATTGTTTCGCCTTATTTGTTCTTCTTCCAACAAAATCAGATGAAGGGCCTCAGGTCAAACTTTCTCTCAAGTATTTTTATGGTGCAAAACTGGTGGCAAATTCAGCAGGGATCATCCTACTTTGCTGATGCTGCAGGAGAATCACCTTTTAAGCATATATATTATCTGGCGATTGAAGGACAATTCTTTATTTTCTGGCCGCTCATTATGATCTTTTTAGTGAAGGTCATTCGGAGTAAGAAGCACAGTTTCCTTCTGACAAACTTTTTAGCCATTCTCTCATTGATTCTGATGATTGCTCAGTATAAGGTGGGGCAAGATCCAACGCGTGTGTATTATGGCACAGATACCCGTATTTTTAGTCTCCTGATGGGGGCAAGTATGGCTTTCATTTGGCCAATGAACAAAATGCCTGCCAAGTTGAATAAAAAAGGACAAGCTTTTGGACGTAACCTTTTATGGGGCGTTCTTGCACTGACTTTAATCTTATATGTTTTTATGCCAGCGCAAAGTCCAGTGACTTACTATGGCGGCCTTTGGTTTGTCAGTCTCTTGACAATGCTATTAATCCTTTTGGTTGTTCATCCGGGCTTGAAAGCAAATAAAATATTTTCAAATAAACTTTTTGATTATATTGGTTCACGTTCGTATGGGATTTATCTCTGGCAATTGCCAGTCTTTGCTTTAGTTGCTGCTAAAGTCGTTAATCCGACAAGTTGGTACAACGTCATTTGGCAGTTGGCCTTGATTTTTGCCTTATCTGAGTTTTCATATCGCTTTATTGAACGTCCGCTCGTTGCTTATGATTACAGCAACTTATGGCCTTGGGTGATGACAAAAGTTGAGCAAATTAAGCAAGAAAAATGGCGCGCCTTACCCGTCCGCGTAATCCTAGTGTCCGTTTTAGTGCTTGTATCACTCATTATGATTCTTACTTCTCCAAAATCACCACATGATCAGCAAGTGTTAGAAGCTCGAATTATGGAACAACAAAAAGCGCTTGAAGCTGCAAACTTAAAAGCTGCTAATGCCCGTGTCAGCACGCCACTAAAGACTATCGCTGAAAAATATGGCGTTGATCCAGTGGTTGCAGAAAGAGCAAGCAAGATGCAAATTTTTGCAGTTGGTGATTCTGTGATGGTTGCAGGGTCAACCACTCTACAGGAAGCCTTCCCAAGAATGACGATAAAAGCTGTTGTTGGTGAGCAAGTAGATGGTGGAGCGACCATTTTAGCAGAGAATAAAGAAGCAGTTGAAAAAGCAGATGCTGTCTTAATTGGTCTTGGAACTAATGGCACACTGACCGTTGGCAATACAAATTACGTGGAAAAAATTATGGAAGAAGTTGGTGATAAACCGGTCTTCTGGATTAATAATCAAATGCCACGCCCGTGGGAAAGCAATAACAATGAACAATTAGAAGCGATGGCTAAGAAGTATCCCAACTTGACAATCATCGATTGGCATGGCTTATCAGCAAATCAAAGTTCATGGTTCTATAGTGATGCTATCCATCCGAAGGACCAAGGGGCAATTAATTATACACGCCTTGTCTTAGAAAATATGACAAAAAAATAGAGAGATTTGTATTTTTCTCTTAGTTCTGCTAAAATAATAGCATGTTAAAAAAAGCAGGATTGGCCTGTACGGTGTGCGGTTCGAGAAACTACTCTCTTCAACTGTCGGGTACAGCAAAAGAAAAACGCATAGAAGTCAAGAAGTTTTGCTCACGTTGTGGCAAACATACTTTGCATAAGGAAACGAGATAAGTCAAATGTTTAAATTTATTGGAAGTGTTGTCAAAGAAATGAAGTTAACAACGTGGCCGACACGTAAGCAGTCTGTCATTGATTTTTTCATGGTTATTGAATATACAGTTTTCTTCCTCATCTTTTTGATGATCTTTGACTGGGTAACACAAAATGGTATCACAAGTGCTGTACAGCATCTGCTTCCATTTGTACGTAATTAGTGATATAATGAAAGAAGAGGCGAAAGCCTTTTTCTTATACAATCCGTTCAGAACATGAACTCATAAATTTGAAACTAAAAAAATAAAAAACAATAAAGAGGTACTCCAATGGACGAAAGTACATTAACAAGTTTTGACCAAGGCTGGTTTGTTATCCAAACTTATTCTGGTTACGAGAAAAAAGTAAAAGAAGATTTACTTGAACGTGCAGAACTTTATAACATGGCAGATAAAATTCTTCGTGTTGAAATTCCGACAGAAACAGTTCGCTCAGAAGTGAACGGTAAGATGAAAGATGTTGAAGAAAATCTCTTCCCAGGTTATGTTTTGGTAGAAATGAACATGACAGATGAAGCTTGGTTTATCGTTCGTAATACACCGAACGTTACAGGTTTCGTCGGATCACACGGTAACCGTTCAAAACCAACGCCACTTTTTGAAGAAGAAATTCAAGAAATCCTTATTGGTATGGGTAAAGTTGTACGTGAAATTGATTTTGATATCTTTGTGGGTAAACGTGTACGTATCATTGATGGCGCCTTCTCAGGATTTGAAGCACCAATCACAGAAGTCTTAGGCGACGATAAGATTAAAGTTATGGTCGATATGTTTGGTCGTGAAACACCAGTAGAGCTTGATCTGCACCAAATCGAAGAAGTTGAAGGATAAAAAATAAGAGCGTATCGTTAAGGGTGCGCTCTTATTTATTAGGGATATGAAATCTACAAAAGAAATATTAAAATTTGCGCTCCCAGCCGTAGTTGAGAATTTTCTGCAAATGCTGGTGGGGATTAGTGATACCTTTTTAGTCACCCGAATTGGACTCACAGCTGTAGCAGGTGTGTCACTAGCCAATAATATTATCACCGTTTATCAGGCCGTTTTCATAGCTTTAGGGACAATTTTATCAAGCTTCCTTGCACGTGAAATGTCAAAGAAAATGGTGAACGCAGGGGTAAAGCTCACTGCATTACTGGGAGGGACTATTGGGATTCTTACGGCTCTTTTTGCACAAGCTCTCGTGCGCTTTTTTGGCGGGCGTGGGGATGTAGCGACTTTAGGTCAAGAGTACCTCCTTTTGGTTGGTGGGACAATTATTTTGCTGGCTTTAATGACCAGTTTTGGAGCCATTATCAGAGCAAATGGGGACAGCCGTACACCCATGTATGCGAGTCTCTTTGCCAATATTTTAAATATCGCTCTCTCAGCCCTTTTGATATTTGTTTTTCATATGGGAATTATGGGAGCTGCCTTAGGAGCAATCTTTTCGAGGGGCGTAGCGCTTCTGTATCTCTGGAAAAAACTCAAAGATAAGGATTTACAACCTACGAAAAACTTTTTCTCTGAAAAAATCAGTAGAGAACTGATCTTTTTAACAATTCCGGCCGCTGGTGAACGTTTGGCGATGCGTCTAGGAGATTTGGTAATCATGGTGCTGATTATTGCTCTTGGAAATCGGGTTTTTGCAGGAAATGCGATCGGCGAAAGTATTACTCAGTTTAACTATATGCCGGCATTCGGTTTAGCTACCGTAACAGTTATTTTGGTGGCTCAAGAGTTTGGACAACATAACTATGGAGCCATTCAGTCATATATTAAAAGAACCTACTGGCTAGCGACAGGGATGATGTTGAGTATTGGTTTGCTTCTTGTCTTAGTTTCTACATCATTAAGTAATCTTTTTACGACAGACACTGTCGCTATAGCTTCAAGTAACACAGTTATCCTCTTTTCTTTTTTGGCATCTTTTTTTGTCACTGGAACGACCACTTATACGGCAGCTTTTCAAGGAATAGGTAATGCAAAACTTCCTTTATATACAACAATTATCGGGATGCTTATTATACGTGTGGGTCTCGGCTATATTCTAAGTCAAACATTTACCTTGGGCTTAGAAGGCATCTGGTTTGCCGTGCTTGCAGATAATTTTTTCCGCTTTGTCTTTTTAAAATTCAATTTTGATAGGAAAGTTAGAACTTTTCTTACACATTAAAAACCTCTATTATAATAGAGGTTTTTAGTGTGTAATGTTATTTTGAAAGTTCTTTTTCTTTCAAAAGGTCACGGATTTCACGCAGAGTATCTAATTCATCGTTAGAAACAATTTCTTCTTGCTCTTCTTTTTTAGGGAAAAGCTTGTTGATGGCTTTTATGAGAATGAAGATGACAAAGGCTGTAATCAAGAAGTTTAAAACATCATTTAAGAAAGCCCCATAAGCAAAAGTTGCACCAGCAACCTTAACTGACATTTGTGTCAAAGCGCCATCTTGAACAAAAAGACCAATAAGTGGGTTGATAAGGTTATTTACCAAAGAAGTGACAATGGCCGTAAAAGCAGCACCAATGATAACCCCAACTGCCAAATCTAAAACATTACCACGTAAAATAAATTCTTTGAATTCTTTAATCATAAGTTCTCCTATATTAATTAATATGTATTTATTACTATTATATAGTATTTCTAAAGCCATGTGAATTATTCTGTCGCAAAATATTCATGTAAAGTAAGGGCTAGAAGTAAAAGAGAAGACATATGAGTGAGCTAAAAATAAATTAAATAAAAAGGTATTATGCCCTTGACAAGACAAAGTCGCTTTGGTAGAATAGGTAGGTGCTGTAAAAATTACAGTATTAGCGACGAAGCGAGAGGTTGCGACACACCCGAAAGTATTGCCATACTTCAGTGTCGGTTTTCCCGCTGAGCTAGCCTATTAACAAATAGACGAAGGAGAAAAAATGGCAACTAAAAAAATCCGTATCCGCCTCAAAGCATACGAACACCGTATCCTTGACGCTGCTGCTGAAAAAATTGTAGAAACTGCAAAACGTACAAACGCAGAAGTAAGTGGTCCAATCCCACTTCCAACTGACCGTAGCGTCTACACAGTTATCCGCGCGACTCACAAATACAAAGACTCTCGCGAACAATTTGAAATGCGTACACACAAACGTTTGATCGACATCATCGAACCAACACAAAAAACTGTTGATTCATTGATGAAACTTGATCTTCCAAGTGGCGTAAACATCGAAATTAAATTATAAGAAAGGTAATTCTCATGTCAAAAGGAATCTTAGGGAAAAAAGTGGGAATGACTCAAATCTTCACAGACAACGGTGAATTAATCCCCGTAACTGTGATCGAAGCAACTCCGAACGTTGTGCTTCAAACTAAAACTGTCGATACAGACGGTTATGAAGCTGTTCAAGTTGGTTTCGATGACAAACGTGAAGTTTTGTCTAACAAACCTGCCAAAGGTCATGTAGCTAAAGCTAACACAGCTCCTAAGCGCTTCATTCGTGAATTCAAAGGAATCGAAGGCTTAGAAGTTGGATCAGAAATTAAAGTTGATACTTTCGAAGCTGGAGATATCGTTGATGTTACCGGTACTTCTAAAGGTAAAGGTTTCCAAGGACCAATCAAACGTTGGGGTCAATCACGCGGGCCAATGGCTCACGGTTCACGTTACCACCGTCGTCCTGGTTCAATGGGTCCTGTTGCGGCTAACAAAGTTCCTAAAGGTAAACGCCTTGCGGGACGTATGGGTAACAAAAAAGTTACTGTACAAAACCTTGTTATCGCACAAGTACTTCCAGAACAAAACGTTATCCTTGTAAAAGGTAACGTACCTGGATCTAAAAAATCATTGATCGTTATTAAATCAGCGATCAAATCTAAATAATAAGGAAAGGAGATAGATTATAATGGCAAAAGTATCATTATTTAAACAAGACGGCACACAAGCTGGTGAAGTAACACTTAACGATGCAGTATTTGGTATCGAACCAAACGAAACTGTAGTATTTGATGTCGTTCTTTCACAACGTGCTAGCCTCCGTCAAGGTACACACGCTCATAAAAACCGTTCACTCGTATCTGGTGGCGGTAAAAAACCATGGCGTCAAAAAGGAACTGGACGTGCCCGTCAAGGTTCAATCCGCTCACCACAATTCCGTGGTGGTGGTACTGTCTTCGGTCCTAACCCACGTAGCTATGCTTACAAACTTCCACAAAAAGTACGTCAGTTGGCTCTTAAATCAGCTTACTCACAAAAAGTTATCGACAACACACTCTTGGCTGTTGACGAGTTGAACTTCTCAGCACCAAAAACTAGCGAATTCGCTAAAGTTCTTGAAGCTCTTTCAATCGAACGTAAAGTGCTTGTTGTTCTTCCTAACGAAGGTAACGAATTCGCAGAACTCTCTGCTCGTAACCTTAAAAACGTGAAAGTATCAACTGCTAGCTCAGTAAGCGTACTTGATCTTGTAAACACTGACAAAGTTCTTGCTACTCAAGCAGCTCTGTCTCAAATTGAGGAGGTTCTTGCATAATGTCTCTTTATGACGTAATCCGTAAACCAATTATTACAGAAGCTTCTATGCAAGCAATGGATCAAAAGAAATACACTTTTGAAGTAGATGCTCGCGCACACAAACTCCTTATCAAACAAGCTGTTGAAGCAGCATTTGAAGGTGTTCAAGTTGCATCTGTAAACACAATCAGCGTTAAGCCTAAAGCTAAACGTGTTGGTCGTTACACAGGTTTCAAACCTGGCTACAAAAAAGCAATTATCACTTTGACTGAAGGTTCAAAATCTATTGATATCTTCGGCGAAGACGCAGAATAATAGAGGAGGAAAATCGTGGGAATTAAAGTTTACAAACCTACCACAAACGGTCGTCGTAACATGACTGGTAGCGATTTTGCAGAAATCACTACAAGTACTCCTGAAAAGAGCTTGCTTGTAAGTCTTAGCAAAAACGCTGGTCGTAACAACCTTGGCCGCATTACAGTACGTCACCACGGTGGCGGACACAAACGTAAATACCGTTTGATCGACTTCAAACGTACAACTGATAACGTAAAAGCTAAAGTTGCTACAATCGAATACGATCCAAACCGTTCAGCTAATATTGCCCTTATCGTATACGAAAATGGTATCAAATCATACATTCTTGCACCTAAAGGTCTTGAAGTTGGTATGACAGTTGTATCTGGTCCTGAATCAGATATCAAAGTTGGTAACGCATTGCCACTTGCTAACATTCCAGTTGGTACTTTGATCCACAACATCGAGATGAAACCTGGTAAAGGTGGACAACTCGTACGTTCAGCTGGTACATCTGCACAAGTACTTGGTACAGAAGGTAAATATACACTCGTTCGTCTTCAATCAGGCGAAATGCGTATGATTCTTTCATCTTGTCGTGCTACAGTTGGTACAGTTGGTAACGAACAACACAACTTGATCAACTATGGTAAAGCGGGTCGTACACGTTGGCGTGGTATCCGTCCAACAGTTCGTGGTTCTGTAATGAACCCGAATGATCACCCACACGGTGGTGGTGAAGGTAAACAACCTGTTGGTCGTAAATCACCAATGACTCCATGGGGCAAACCAGCTCTTGGTCTCAAAACACGTAATAAAAACGCACGTTCTAACAAACTTATTGTTAAACGTATCAACGATAAATAATTTTGCAGCATAAGGCAAGCTTTACTTTTGTTAAAAAAGTTAAGTTTGTATCTGTGCGTAAGATATTTTATTGAGATGCCTTCTCGGCGTCTTGCTAAAATTGATAAATCTTGTCAACTTTAGTAAGATGTCGAGAAGATATCTATATAAATCATCCGCCAACCTGGCCCTAGTAGCCAGCGTGGTATCAAATTTAAAGGAGAACTCAAAAACATGAGTCGTAGTCTTAAGAAGGGGCCTTTCGCTGACGAGCATTTGATGAAAAAAGTCGAAGCTCAAGAAAACGCCGAAAAGAAATCAGTGATCAAAACTTGGTCACGCCGTTCTACAATCTACCCTAACTTTGTAGGACTTACAATTGCTGTTTACGATGGTCGCAAACACGTTCCCGTTTATGTTCAAGAAGATATGGTTGGACACAAATTAGGTGAATTTGCACCAACTCGTACATACCGTGGTCACGCTGCTGACGACAAGAAAACTAGACGTTAATAGGAGGAGAACAAAATGGCAGAAATCACTTCAGCTAAAGCAACTGCAAAAACAGTTCGCGTTTCACCTCGTAAAACTCGTCTTGTTACAGACTTGATTCGTGGTAAACGTGTTGCGGATGCAATCGCAATCTTGAAATTCACACCGACTAAAGGTGCTGCAGAAGTTCTTAAAGTAATGAACTCAGCTATCGCTAATGCAGAAAACAACTTTGGTCTTGAAAAAGCTAACTTGGTAGTCAGCGAAACTTTCGTCAACGAAGGACCAACAATGAAACGTTTCCGTCCACGTGCGAAAGGTTCAGCTTCACCAATCAACAAACGTACTAGCCACATTACAGTAGTAGTGGCTGAGAAAGAATAAGGAGGTAAAATCGTGGGTCAAAAAATTCATCCAATTGGTATGCGTGTTGGCGTTATTCGCGACTGGGATGCCAAATGGTATGCTGAGAAAGAATATGCGGATTACCTTCACGAAGATTTGGCAATTCGCCAACTCGTTCAAACAAAACTTGCTGATGCTTCAGTTTCACTTATTGAAACTGAACGTGCTGTAAACAAAGTTATCGTTACTTTGCACACTGCAAAACCAGGTATGGTTATCGGTAAATCTGGTGCTAATGTTGATGCACTTCGTGCAGACCTCAACAAACTCACTGGTAAACAAGTTCACATCAACATCGTTGAGATTAAACGTCCTGACTTGGATGCTCACTTAGTTGGTGAAGGAATTGCTAAACAACTTGAAGCACGTATCGCTTTCCGTCGTGCTCAAAAACAAGCTATCCAACGTGCTATGCGTGCAGGAGCTAAAGGTATCAAAACTCAAGTATCTGGTCGTTTGAACGGTGCGGACATCGCCCGTGCAGAAGGATACTCTGAAGGTACAGTTCCACTCCACACATTGCGTGCGGATATCGACTATGCTTGGGAAGAAGCAGACACTACTTACGGTAAACTCGGCGTTAAAGTTTGGATCTACCGTGGTGAAGTTCTCCCAACTAAAAAATCTGTGAAAGGAGAAAATTAATCCATGTTAGTACCAAAACGTGTAAAACACCGTCGTGAATTCCGCGGTAAAATGCGTGGCGAAGCTAAAGGCGGTAAAGAAATCGCATTCGGTGAATTTGGTCTTCAAGCGACTACTTCTCACTGGATCACTAACCGTCAAATTGAAGCAGCCCGTATTGCTATGACTCGTTACATGAAACGTAACGGTCAAGTTTGGATTAAAATCTTCCCTCATAAATCTTACACAGCCAAAGCTATTGGTGTGCGTATGGGTTCAGGGAAAGGTGCTCCTGAAGGTTGGGTATCACCAGTTAAACGTGGTAAAATCATGTTTGAAATTGCTGGTGTAAGTGAAGAAGTAGCACGTGAAGCTTTGCGTCTTGCATCTCACAAACTTCCAGTCAAGACTAAATTTGTAAAACGAGGTGACGCAGAATGAAATTGAACGAAACAAAATCACTTCTCAAGGATCTCCGCGCTTTGTCAATCGACGAATTGGCTACACGCGAAGCTGAATTGAAAAAAGAATTGTTTGAACTTCGTTTCCAAGCTGCAGCTGGTCGTCTCGAAAACACAGCGAAACTTGACGAAGTGAAGAAAACAATTGCACGTGTTAAAACTGTGCAACGCGAATTGACTAAATAGATCGGGAGAAATACATAAATGGAACGTAATCAACGTAAAGTTTATCAAGGCCGCGTGGTTTCAGACAAAATGGATAAAACTATCACAGTTGTCGTAGAAACTAAACGTAACCACCCAGTCTATGGTAAACGCATTAACTACTCTAAAAAATACAAAGCTCATGACGAAAACAATACTGCCAAAACTGGTGATATCGTACGTATCATGGAAACTCGTCCTCTTTCAAAAGACAAACGTTTCCGCTTGATCGAAATCGTTGAAGAAGCTGTAATTATCTAAGCTAACTAGGAGGAAAAAAGCATGATTCAAACAGAAAGCCGTTTGAAAGTTGCAGATAACTCTGGTGCCAAAGAAATCTTGACTATCCGTGTACTCGGTGGTTCAAGCCGTAAATTCGCTGGTATTGGTGATGTTATCGTAGCTACAGTAAAATCAGCTGCCCCTGGTGGAGCTGTTAAAAAAGGTGAAGTTGTTAAAGCTGTTATCGTTCGTACTAAATCTGGTGCTAAACGTCCTGATGGATCTTACATCAAATTTGACGAAAATGCAGCAGTTATTATCCGTGACGATAAAACACCTAAAGGAACACGTATCTTTGGCCCAGTAGCTCGTGAACTTCGCGAAGCTGGTTACATGAAGATTGTTTCTTTGGCACCTGAGGTTCTCTAATATTTAGAGGATGTCGAAATAGCGGGAGAGTATCCCGCTATTGATGTCAAAATCAACAAAAGGAATTTTATTCCACATTTATAAATCCACTTCTATCATAGATAGAAATAGTCCCCTACATGTAGGGTGCCCAGAGGGCGTAAGAAAGGAATATCAAATGTTTGTAAAAACTGGAGATACTGTAAAAGTTATCGCAGGTAAAGACCGCGGTACAACAGGTAAAGTGATTAAAGCTTTGCCAAAAATGAACAAAGTCATCGTTGAAGGTGTTGCTATCATGAAGAAACACCAAAAACCAGACGCTGTTAATCCAAACGGCGCTATCCTTGAAATCGAAGCACCTATCCACGTTTCTAACGTACAAGTGCTCGACAAAAACGGTGTAGCTGGTCGTGTTGGTTATAAAGAAGTTGACGGCAAAAAAGTTCGTTTCAACAAAAAATCAGGCGAAGTCCTAGACTAAGACGGGAAGGAGAAAGAATATGACTAATCGTTTAAAAGAAAAATACTCTAACGAAGTAGTACCAGCATTGACTGAAAAATTCGGTTACACTTCAATTATGGCAGTGCCAAAAGTTGAAAAAATCGTGCTTAACATGGGTGTTGGGGATGCAGTAAGCAACTCTAAAAACCTTGACAAAGCCGTTGCTGAATTGGCTTTGATCTCTGGTCAAAAACCGTTGATTACTAAAGCTAAAAAATCAATCGCGGCTTTCCGTCTTCGTGAAGGTCAAGCTATCGGTGCGAAAGTAACTCTTCGTGGCGAACGCATGTACGAATTTTTGGATAAACTCGTAACTGTTTCTCTTCCACGTGTACGTGACTTCCACGGTGTATCAAACAAAGCGTTTGATGGACGCGGAAACTACACACTTGGTGTGAAAGAACAATTGATCTTCCCAGAAATCTCATACGATGATGTTGATAAAGTACGTGGTTTGGATGTTGTTATCGTAACAACTGCGAACACTGACGAAGAATCACATGAATTGCTTGCTAAACTTGGCATGCCGTTTGCTAAATAATAGGATAGGAGAATAACTAATGGCTAAGAAATCTATGGTTGTTAAAAACCAACGCCCTGCAAAATTCTCAACGCAAGCCTACACTCGTTGCGAACGCTGCGGACGCCCACATTCAGTTTACCGCAAATTTAAACTTTGCCGTATCTGTCTTCGTGAGTTGGCTTACAAAGGTCAACTTCCAGGCGTTAAGAAAGCATCTTGGTAATTTGAAATTGATATAAAAAGGGCATTTCAGAAGCTTAGCTTATTGCCCATGCAATCTCCACGGGGGATTGTGGTTCTAACAGAAAAAAACACTTTCTCATTTGAGGAAGTGTTTTTGTTTTCAAAAATATTTTTATTACAATATTGTTTCTTAACGAAATTAAAATAAGATATACTTAAATATAAGTGAAAAATAAATAAAAACATGAATGCAATTTGGAGATTTTGTGATGACCATCTACGACATTTTTTTCTTATTAGGCGGTTTGGGCCTTTTCTTATACGGTATGAGCTTGATGAGTGATGGTTTAAGCTTGATTGCCGGTTCTCAACTGAAAAAGATCTTACAGCGTTTGACACGTAATAAATGGTTCGGCGCTTTTTTAGATTTTATCATCACCGCGGTCATTCAGAGTTCTACAGCGACAACAGTTATGGTTTTAGGATTTATTGATTCGTCATTGATGAATTTGAGCCAGGCTGCAGGAATTATTATGGGGGCCAATGCTGGAACGACCATAACAGGCATTTTATTTACATTTAATATTCAAGACATTGTTCCCTTTGTCATTTTTATAGGCACGATTGCCACGCTGTTTATGAAACGTAAGGCTTTCAACCACATGGGAATGATCTTGCTAGGGTTTGGGCTCTTATTCTTAGGGCTAAATCTGATGAGTGTATCCATGGTTCCTTTAAGAGAAGCACCTCTCATGGCGGAACTGTTTACTCATACGCAAATGCCTCTTGTAGGTTTATTGGTTGGTTTTGCTGTTACTGCTTTAATTCAAAGTTCAACTGCTTCAGTAGGTATTTTGCTGACGATGGTTGCCGCAGGTATTGTGGTGGATTTACATCAAGCTATATTTATTCTGTATGGGTTTAATGTGGGGACTGTTGTGACCACTCTTCTTGCATCAATCCGTGGAAATAAAATAGCCAAGCAGGCTGCGATGGTCCATGTCTGGTTTAATATTATTGGAGCGCTCATCTTCACAGCTTTGACTATTTTACCTTTCGGCTTTGTCAGCCTCCTTCAGAATACTTCTGAAAGTATTGCCCTGCAACTAGTTTATGCTCATATTATTTTTAATGTTGCAACACTTTTTATTTTGTTACCACTTTCGAAATTTATTATTCAGTTGGCGGAAAAGTGTGTTAAAAATGCACCAGATGATACAGCGCACCTGAAACTAAAATTTATTGATCGAAGGTTACTCCGCACACCAGAGATTGAAGTTGAGCAGATCCTTAAAGAAATTCAAAGAACATTTGAACTTGTGCAAGAGGATTTTACCGAAGGAATGAATATTCAACGTGGAGAAAAAAATAGCACGAGTCTTATGAATGAAACTTTGATTAACTACTTGGTACAGGAGGTTAATCGGGCACTTGTCAATCTTAATACAGTTGAGTTAAAGGATAAATATGCTATTTCTGTCGGAAGGGCATATAAAATTATAAATTATTTGGCCCAGATTGAGGCATATACCAAAGATATCGTATTGACACTGAATGTTTACGATTACTCGGAGGAGGAAGAGGACAAGGAAAAAAATGAATTGGCCATTAAGCTAGTCATGGAGTCTATCGTACCATTAATAGAGAGGATGCTAGATCAAGTTTTTACATTCCTTAAAGATAAACAACATCAGGAAGAAGAAACAATACTGGATGAGATTAAAAAGTTAGAGCGAGAAATTCTTAATCTTACTCAAGTCAATAGAGATTTACTACGATCAGACTTTGAAGATATTCGAATTCTTAACAATTTACGAAAAATAAGTACAGATATCCTCCATATCGCAGAAGTATTGAATTATAAAGTGTAAAAAAAGCAGTACGAAAAATACTGCTTTAAAATCAAGTTTTTAACAGATTGAAAAGAGAATTGTAATTGTTTTTTGTCATAAATTTTTTGAGTAAAGGGCCTCTAAGGACCAAAGAACTTTTCAAGGTGTCTTCAACATGATTGAGTGATTAACTACGGTCTTAGTATACTATAAAGTTAAGGATAGGTAAAATGAATCTTTTTGATAGTTATAATTATATATATTAATTAATTATTTGAAATTTTGATTACATTTAATAATTCTTTGTATTAAATAGATTTATTTTACAAATTAAAAAGAAAGCTCTACAATGTTTAAAGAAAAAGCACAGACATTATAAAGGAGAAAAAATGATTACTATCTACTATCGCAACTCTTGTTTATCCAGTAGAAAGGCGATAAATTGGCTGAATGAACATCATATTCCTTATCGAAAATGTACGATAGATTGTGTGAGCTGTGAAGACTTGTCATATATGCTTCGACTAACTGAAAATGGTATTGATGAAATTGTGAAGTCGACGAAGCGTTGCACAGAGGATTTGCACCGAAAAATTCTTCAGATCCAACAGATGCATTTTAATGAGGCAGTCGTTTAGCTCAGCGAAAATGTTGAGGTGTTACAGACACCTTTGATTGTTGATCATAATAAATTTTTAGTGGGCTAACATTCCGAAAACATTCGGCAGTTTGCTCCACGCTATTATCGGATGAGCAGTATTTTTCTACATCAGTATAAACGCCAAATTTAATTAAATAAATTAATATCTATCATTAAATTAATTCATTTTACAAATGTCTAATTATGGCTTAATATAGAGATAGAGAAATAATACAGAAGGAAGTGTAAATATGCAAGTAACAAATAGAAAAGTAGTCGTTGTTGGAACAGGATTTGTCGGAACAAGCATTGCTTATTCGATGATTAATCAAGGAATTGTTAATGACCTTGTGCTGATTGATGTGAATCAGGAAAAAGCTGAGGGTGAAGCTTTGGACCTCCTTGACGGAATTGCTTGGGGTCAAGAAAATGTAAATGTCAAATCTGGCGGTTATGAAGAATGTAAAGATGCAAACGTAGTTGTCATTACAGCAGGGATTAATCAAAAACCAGGACAAACACGGTTAGAACTTGTAGATACAAATGCTAAAATAATGAAATCTATTGTGGATGAGGTAATGAAGTCTGGTTTTGATGGCGTCTTTGTTATTGCCTCTAACCCTGTAGATGTTCTGACTTACTGTGCTTGGAAAGCTTCAGGTCTACCAGCTTCTAGGGTTGTTGGAACAGGAACAACCTTAGATACGACACGTTTTCGTAAAGAACTCGCGACAAAACTTGAGATGGATCCTCGAAGTATCCACGGTTATATTATTGGTGAACATGGGGATTCAGAAGTTGCGGTATGGTCGCATACGACGGTTGGTGGTAAACCAATTCTTGAATTTATCGTGCAAAACAATCGCTTAGAAGTTGGCGATTTACAAACTTTATCAGACAAGGTGAAAAATGCCGCTTATGAAATTATTGACCGTAAAAAAGCGACTTATTATGGTATCGGAATGAGCACGGCTAGGATAGTAAAAGCCATTCTAAATAATGAACAAGCAGTTCTTCCTGTTTCATCATACCTAGAAGGTCAATATGGTGAAGAAGGTATCTTCACTGGTGTTCCATCCGTCGTAAACCAAACTGGCGTAAGAGAAATTATCGAATTAAATATTGATGCATATGAACGTAAAGCTTTTAAAAACTCCGTTAAACAGTTGCGTGAAGTGATTCAGTCACTAGAAAGTCAAGAATGAATCTGATTATAGGAAAAAATGGTTTGTTGGGACGGGAACTTTGCTTACGGTTTGATAGAGAAAAAATTCCTTATCTGGCTACGGGGTCACACGAGCTAGATATCACCGATAAAGTTGCAGTTGATGCGTATTTTTCTCATCATAAACCACAAATTATTTATCTTTGTGCAGGCTATACTGCAGTCGAAAAAGCAGAACAAGAAGAGCGACATTTAGCCGAGCAGGTCAATGCTGTCGGTACCGAAAATATTGCACAAGCAGCTGAGAATGTGGGAGCATTATTACTTTATGTCTCCACTGATTATGTCTTCAGCGGCAACTTAGAGCTTGGGAAAGAATGGGAAGTAGACGATGTTCCACACCCACAAACCCACTATGGTTATACAAAACTATTGGGTGAAAATGCTGTGCAGAAAAACACTACTAAACATTATATTGTTCGTACAAGCTGGCTTTTTGGATGCTACGGTAATAATTTTGTCTCGACTATGAAAAATAAAGCCAAGAATAAAGATGATCAAGTAATTATGGTCGTCAATGATCAATTTGGTTGCCCAACTTGGACCAGAACATTAGCTGATTTTATGATTTACTTGGTGCAGCATAAACCAAAATATGGTATTTATCATCTGACCAACGCAAAAGTTGAAGCCGAAAATATTTCTTGGTTTAAATTTGCAAAATATATTTTGCGCCAAGAAGAAGTCAAGCTTTTACCCCTTGCTACAGTAGAGATTGCATCAAATGTAAAACGACCTTACAATTCCACATTGAGTATAAAGAAAACAGAAGCTATTGGTTTTTCAGTGCCAACCTGGCAAGAAGCTTTAAATACTATGCAGAGGTTAGAAAATGGAGAATAGATGATGGAAATTCTTATTATTTTGATCTTATTAAGTTTCCTTGTCTTTAAAATATTTTCTTTTTCCAAAACCTCGGTTCTTCAGGAAAAAACGGAAGAGAAAGAAGAATAACTCTTTAATCGAGATATCTTTATTAATGAGAAAACACAGCTATATTTTAGAAGCTGTGTTTTTTATCTTTCAAAAATTAAATGGAGGAAGAAACACCCGAGCCTATTGACACGAGAGAAATAATTTGATAAACTATATAAGTTCGGTCTTTTTAAAAAGACCTCATTAATTTGAAAGTGGGATTGAACAAACCCAAACTACAAATAAGGAGAAATTACATTATGGTAATGACAGACCCAATTGCAGACTTCCTCACACGTATCCGTAACGGAAACATGCGTCGTTTCGAAGTTGTTGAAGCACCTGCTTCAAAAATCAAACGTGAAATCGCAGAAATCCTCAAAGCTGAAGGTTATGTGAAAGACGTTGAGTACGTTGAAGATAACAAACAAGGTGTTATCCGTGTATTCTTGAAATACGGAAAAAACAACGAAAAAGTTATCACTAACTTGAAACGTATCTCTAAACCAGGTCTCCGTGTTTACGTTAAATCTGACGAAGTACCACGCGTACTTAACGGACTTGGTACAGCAATCATCTCAACTTCTGAAGGCGTTGTAACTGACAAAGCTGCACGTTCTAAGAACATCGGTGGTGAAGTTCTTGCTTACATCTGGTAATCCTTTACCCGTAAGCTGAAAGTATTATAATTGTGAAAACAGGTAGTAGAAATACTCTTGATAATTTAACAGAAAAGGTAAAAAAACATGTCACGTATTGGTAATAAAGTCGTTGTTTTGCCAGCTGGTGTAACAGTTGAACAAAATGGCGCAACAGTAACAGTTAAAGGCCCTAAAGGCGAATTGACTCGTACATTTGCAGAAGCAATCACAATGGAAATCAATGGTTCTGAAGTAACATTCAAACGTCCAGATGATTCTAAAGAAATGAAAACTATCCACGGAACAACTCGTGCAAACTTCAACAACATGGTTGTTGGTGTTAGCGAAGGTTTCCGTAAAGAACTCGAAATGATCGGGGTTGGTTACCGTGCACAACTTCAAGGTTCAAAACTTGTATTGGCTGTTGGTAAATCTCACCCAGACGAAATCGAAGCTCCAGCAGGAATCACTTTCGAAGTTCCAGATGCTACACACATCAACGTTTCAGGTTCAGATAAAGAAGTTGTTGGTCAAACAGCTGCTTACATCCGTAGCCGTCGTTCACCAGAACCTTATAAAGGTAAAGGTATTCGTTACGTTGGCGAATTCGTACGTCGTAAAGAAGGTAAAACTGGTAAATAATCTCTTTGAGATTATGATCCGTCATTTGGTGAATGTAAGTTTGCCAAAATTCTGTACAGACAGAAACTTCCCGCTTGCATTTTTTGCAAGAAAATCGATGGCAGAAACTATCGAAATATAAAATATTTAAAGAGGTAGAATTGTGATTTCTAAACCAGATAAAAACAAACTCCGTCAAAAACGCCACATTCGCGTTCGCGGAAAAATCTCAGGTACTGCTGAGACTCCACGTTTGAACGTTTTCCGTTCAAACACAAACATCTATGCACAAGTTATTGATGACGAAGCAGCTGTAACACTTGCATCTGCATCATCACTCAAATTGACTGGTACTAAAACAGAGCAAGCTGCTGAAGTTGGTAAACTTGTTGCTGAAGCTGCTAAAGCTAAAGGCATTGAAGCAGTTGTATTTGACCGCGGTGGTTATCTCTATCACGGACGTATCCAAGCACTTGCAGAAGCTGCACGTGAAGCTGGATTGAAATTCTAAGGAAAGGGGTAATCATTAAAATGGCTAGAAACGAAGAAGTTAAAGAATTCGAAGAACGCGTTGTTGGAATCAACCGCGTTACTAAAGTTGTTAAAGGTGGACGTCGTCTCCGCTTTGCTGCACTTGTTGTAGTTGGTGACCGTAACGGTCGCGTAGGTTTCGGTACTGGTAAAGCTCAAGAAGTTCCAGAAGCAATCCGTAAAGCTATCGAAGCAGCTAAGAAAAACATCGTGACAGTTCCTATGGTAGGAACTACTGTACCTCACGAAGTACTTGGTGTATTCGGCGGTGGTAAAATCCTTATCAAACCAGCTGTAGAAGGTTCTGGAGTTGCCGCAGGTGGTGCCGTTCGTGCCGTCCTCGAACTCGCAGGTGTTGCTGACGTAACATCTAAATCATTAGGTTCAAACACAGCAATCAACGTTGTTCGCGCAACAGTTGAAGGTTTGCAACAATTGAAACGCGCTGAAGAAGTTGCGGAACTCCGCGGCAAATCAGTAAGCGATTTGGCATAAGGAGGATATCATGGCTCAAATCAAAATTACATTGGTAAAATCACCAATCGGCCGTATCCCTGCACAACGTAAAACTGTTGTTGCACTTGGCCTTGGTAAACTTGGTTCATCAGTTGTGAAAGAAGACAATGCAGCACTTCGCGGCATGGCTAACTCAATTTCACACTTGGTAACAATTGAAGAAGTTAAATAATAATTAAAAAAGTTCAGATTATCTGGACTTTTTTTCTGAGGAAATTGTAAAAATTTTCAAGATGTCGAATTAAATAAGTAAAAATGTACATTAAATTTTAAGGTATAATTGTTTTTAAATGTGAAAGGAAGAGAAGAATGAACAAACGAATTTTTGCACTTGCGACAGTAGCACTTGCATCAGTAATTGTACTTGCAGGTTGCGGAGGACGCAATACAGAAAGATCGCAAGGAAAAACAGACCTTAATGCAGCCCTCGTCTTAGGTAATGACGGGGTTGATGATCGCTCATTTAACCAATCAGCTTGGGAAGGTCTTCAAGCTTGGGGTAAAGATAACGGGCTTTCAAAAGGAAAGGGAATTAACTACTTCCAATCTAACTCTCCAGCTGAATTCACTTCAAACTTTAATTCGGCCGTTTCAGGTGGTTATGATCTTGTGTTCAGCATTGGCTTTGTTTTGCACGAAGCAACTTCTCAAGCCGCACAAAACAATCCTGATACAAAATTTGCTGTTATCGATTCGGTCATCGAAGGTAAAGACAATGTGGTCTCTGCAACTTTTGCGGATCAACAGTCAGCTTACCTTGCAGGTGTCGCAGCAGCAAAAACAAGTAAAACAAATCATGTTGGTTTCATCGGTGGGATCAAGTCAGATGTTCTTGCCGCTTTTGAAACAGGCTTTACAGCGGGTGCCAAATCAGTATCACCAGATATCAAAGTTGATGTACAATATGCGCAGTCCTTCACAGATGCCGGCAAAGGTAAAACAATGGCTTCAGCAATGTACGCTAGTGGTGCAGATGTGATTTATCAAGCAGCAGGTAGTGTCGGAACAGGTTTGTTCACAGAAGCTAAGAATTTGAATGAAACAAGAAAAGAAGAAGATAAAGTATGGGTTGTTGGTGTTGACCAGGACCAAGAATATTTAGGTGGGTATACATCAAAAGATGGAAAAAAATCAAACTTTGTCCTTGTTTCAACAGTTAAAGAAGTTGGAAACGCAGTTAAAGATATTGCCAATAGAACAGAAAAAGGGAAATTCCCTGGTGGTGAAAACCTCAAGTATGATCTTTCTAACGGCGGTGTAACACTTGCTCGAGATAATGCTTCAGATGAAGCTTGGAAAGCAGTTGAAGCAGCAAAAGCTGATATTGTTTCAGGAAAAATTGAAGTTCCAGCAAAATAAACGAAAAAAGGGTATGAAAGACATACTCTTTTTTCTGTTTTAAAAAAGGAAAAGACTATGGAATGATTTGCTTTTTCAGAGTAAATTTAGTAAAATGGAAAAGGTTTAAAAGCCAAAAATTAGAAAAGTACAGGCGAGTTGAACTCCATCCTTCCTTAGAGTGGAGCGAGGCGGCAGCATTGTACAAAATAAGGAGAAAACATGAAACTTCATGAAATGAAAGCTGCTGAAGGCAGCCGTAAAGTTCGCAACCGTGTAGGTCGTGGTACTTCATCTGGTAACGGTAAAACATCTGGTCGTGGACAAAAAGGTCAAAAATCACGTTCAGGTGGTGGCGTACGTCCTGGTTTTGAAGGTGGACAAACAGAATTGTTCCGTCGTCTTCCAAAACGCGGATTTACTAACGTAAACCGTAAAGAATACGCAATCGTAAACCTTGACACTTTGAACCGTCTTGGTGATGGTGCTGAAGTTACAGCTGAAACTCTTGTAGCTGCTAAAATCATCAAAGATGTTAAATCTGGTATCAAAGTTCTTGCTAACGGCGAATTGACAGTTAAAAACCTTAAGGTTAACGTTGCTAAAGCATCTTCTGCTGCGAAAGCTGCTATTGAAGCTGCTGGTGGTTCTGTAGAACTTCTTGAAGCAAAATAATTCAATTGGCGGTTGATTTTCAACCGCTTATTTTATAGGGTTAATATTTAAGAAAGTTTAGAGGGAAATTATGTTTTTCAAAACTCTAAAGGAAGCTTTCAAAATAAAAGATGTAAGAGCACGGATTATCTTCACCATCTTTATTCTGTTTGTCTTTCGATTAGGTGCGCATATCACAGTACCGGGGATCAATGTTGAAAACTTGAATGCCCTGAGTGATTTACCGTTCTTGAACATGATGAACTTGGTGTCTGGTAATGCCATGCAAAACTATTCATTGTTTGCTATGGGGGTATCACCTTATATCACAGCATCAATTATCGTTCAACTTTTACAAATGGATATTTTGCCGAAGTTTGTAGAGTGGTCAAAACAAGGGGAAATCGGACGTCGTAAGCTTAATCAAGCGACACGCTATATTACTTTAGTTTTGGCTATGGCTCAATCTATCGGTATCACTGCAGGTTTCCAAGCTATGAGCTCGGCAAATATCGTACAAAATCCTAACTGGCAAACTTACCTAATGATTGGTGTCATTTTGACAACAGGATCAATGGTTGTTACATGGATGGGTGAACAAATCAATGAAAAAGGGTTTGGTTCTGGTATTTCTGTTATTATCTTTGCGGGTATCGTTTCAGGTATTCCAAGCGCCATTCACGAAGTTTATACAGAGTGGTTTGTAAATGTTCGTCCGAGTCAAATTCCAATGTCGTGGGTAATGGTCGCTATTCTGGTTGTTGCTTCAGCATTGATTATTTACTTTACAACATTTGTACAACAAGCAGAACGTAAAGTTCCGATTCAATACACTAAGTTGACACAAGGGGCGCCTACAAGTTCATACTTGCCACTTCGTGTTAACCCAGCAGGCGTTATTCCAGTAATCTTTGCAGGTTCTATCACAACTGCTCCAGCAACGATTTTACAGTTCTTACAACGCGCTCAAGGTAACAATGTTGGCTGGCTGAATAGCTTACAATCAGCCCTTTCTTATAATACATGGACTGGGATGTTACTTTATGGCTTATTGATTGTTCTCTTTACCTTCTTCTACTCATTTGTACAAGTTAATCCAGAAAAGATGGCAGAAAATCTGCAAAAACAAGGTTCATATATCCCATCTGTTCGTCCAGGTAAAGGGACTGAAAAATATGTTTCAGGCTTACTTATGCGTCTGGCAACAGTCGGGGCACTTTTCCTTGGCTTTATTTCGATTCTTCCAATCGTTGCCCAAAATATTTGGGGATTGCCAAAAATCGTTGCCTTGGGAGGAACATCGCTCTTGATCTTGATTCAGGTTGCTATTCAAGCTGTTAAACAACTTGAAGGTTATCTCTACAAGAAAAACTACAAAGGATTTATGGATAATCCAATTGAAAGCTAAAAAAATCTTGCTTCGGCAAGGTTTTTCTTTATTTATCGTAAGAAATGCGGTAAAATATTAAGGTATAATTTATATTATGTTGTCTGTAAACTCATAAGCAAGAGTTGCAGCATCTATAGTAAAACTTGTAAGAAGAAAACGGGAGAAAAGAATGAACTTGTTAATCATGGGCTTGCCAGGCGCAGGTAAAGGTACACAGGCAGAATTTATCGTTAAAAATTACGGTGTGAATCACATCTCTACAGGAGATATGTTCCGTGCAGCGATGAAAAATGAAACTGAGATGGGCAAACTTGCTAAATCTTATATCGACAAAGGAGCATTGGTTCCAGATGAAGTAACAAACGGTATCGTCAAAGAACGTTTGGCACAAGATGACATCAAAGCTTCAGGATTCTTGCTTGATGGTTATCCACGTACATTTGACCAAGCAGAAGCTTTGGACAAAATGTTGGTAGAACTTGGCATTAAACTTGATGCAGTCATCAACATCGAAGTAAACCCAGATATCTTGGTCGAACGCTTAAGTGGACGTTATATCTGCCGTACATGTGGCGCAACATATCACAAACTATTCAAACCTACAAAAGTTGAAGGCACATGTGATGTATGTGGAGGACATGACCTTTATCAACGTGCCGATGATGTTCCAGAAACAGTTAAAAATCGCCTAGAAGTAAACATCAAGGAATCAGCACCAATCTTGAAACACTATACAGAACTTGGTTTAGTTAAATCAATCGATGGCGGACAAGCTATGGAGAAAGTAACCGAAGATATTCAAGCTGTTCTTGGCTAAAATAGAACAAAAAAAACACTGAACATTATTTCAGTGTTTTTTGTTTGTCTATCTTCGGAAAAGACGTTTTAATAAAGAAACAATTAAGAAAAGTGCAACGAAGATTAAGGTAATTGCAGAACTTGCAGGCGCATTGAAGTAATAGGAGATGATCAATCCACTGTTCATACCAATAAAACCAATGATAACTGACCAGATTAGTACGGTCTTGAAGGATTTTCCAATAAGCATAGATACACTAGCGGGTAAAACCATGATTGCAGAAACCAGTAGGGCGCCACAGGCAGGAATCATCAAAGCAATCGCCAAACCAGTTACAATATTAAAAATCATTGACATAGCACGGACGGGAAGACCATCTACTAAAGCTGTATCTTCATCAAAAGTCATCACATAAAGTGGACGGAGAAAGAATATAAAGCCAGCCAGAACAATCAGAGCGATGATGTAAAGCATCACGACTTGCGGAGTAGCGATAGTTACAATTGAACCAAACAGATATTGGTCAATGCTGATGCTGGTTTTACTTCCTGCCACATTAATAATAAACATGGCTAAAGCAAGTCCAGCGGACATTAAAATCGCAGTTGCGAGCTCAAGATAATTTTTATAGACGGTACGGAGAAATTCCATAAAGATAGCGGCAATAATAACGACAATTAAAGTTGTCCATGTCGGATTTAAACTAAAGAGGACTCCGAAAGCAACGCCTGCTAGAGAAACATGGGAGAGGGTGTCAGAGAGTAGAGACTGACGACGCAGAACAAGGAAAACCCCAAGAAGTGGTGCAAAAAGTGAAATGGCAGTTGTCGCTAGTAAAGCGTTGCGCATAAAGTCATAAGAGAGGATTTCAAACATTAGCTTTTACCTCCTTTTTCATTTTTGCATTAGGGTTGCCATGGACTTCAAAGCATTCAAATTTTCCGTTTTTGTCTCGGGCAAGGTGGATGTTTCGGTCCATATATTTTTTAACAGAGTCAGGATCGTGTGTAACCATGAGAACACTTTTACCATGCTCATGTGCAGCATGGGCCATGAGCTCATAAAAGGCTTCTGTGGTTACATCGTCCATCCCGACAGTTGGTTCATCCAGAACAAAGACATCAGGGTCAGAAGCAAATGTACGAGCAATGATGATACGTTGCTTTTGTCCACCGGAAAGTTCTCCAATTTTTTTATGACGAAAGTCCCACATGCCTACAGCATTAAGCGCAGCTTCTACGTGTTCTTCGTCATGTGCATTAAGCTTGCGGAACCAACCTTTACGGGGGTAACGTCCAGAACGAACAAATTCATGAACAGTTGAGGGGAAACCCGCATTGAAACTGGAAATTTGTTGCGGGACGTAGGCGATACGTAAACGGCGATTTTGTGTGTCATGGCGTGCAATGATAACTTTACCAGACTTAGGTTTCAAAATACCGAGCGTTATTTTGATTAGCGTTGACTTTGCTGCACCGTTTTCTCCAGTCAATGTTACAAATTCCCCTGGGTTAACCGAGTAACTCACCTCTTCTAAAACAGGATTATTGTCATAATAAAAGCTTACATTTTGAACATCAATATAAGGCATAATTTTTATTTACTTTCTAAACTATTTAAATTTTTCAGCGAGTTGATGAAGAAAGTCTTGGATTACTTTTTGTTCATCTTCTGTATATTTCTGTGTAAGTTGCTGATAACTGTCTAGCGTTGCCTCATGATGTGCAGCGTGTTCACGTGCAATGGGCAATGCTTTTTCTGTTAGATTCCATAAAACAACACGTTCATCGGTCTTACTTTTCGTGGGCGATATAAGTTCTAAATCTTGTAACTTTTTTAAAGCTTTAGTGATGGCAGCCGGAGAGACCGAAAGGGTTTCTGCCATCCGAGCATTGGTTGTTGGTTCTCCATTCAGGAGCATCAGGAGATGTTCTTGAGTAGAAGTTAATTTAATATCACTTTGACACTTTCCAAGAAGAATTTCGTGCTTGTTTTCAGCAAATTGCATGACTTGAGATAAGAATTGATCAATTTGTTTTTCTAAATTTGTATGCATAATTCCTCTCCTTTCATTTACTGGTTAATAATAACATGGCTCTCAATAAATGTCAACCGGTTAATATTAAAGCAGAAGGAAAAATAAAGGAAAAAAATAAATAGGGGGCTTGTCATTTGTCAGCCAGTGTGCTATAATATATCAGTCCGACTTTTTAGATACACTTGTATCTTTCGGGGATTTTTAAGGAGGTACTTTTGCTTGGCAAAAGATGATGTTATCGAAATTGAAGGTAAAGTAGTAGATACTATGCCGAATGCGATGTTCACTGTTGAACTTGAAAATGGTCACAAAGTTTTGGCGACGATTTCTGGAAAAATTCGTAAGAATTATATCCGTATCCTGCCTGGCGACCGCGTGCAAGTGGAAATGTCACCATATGATTTGACACGTGGACGCATTACCTACCGTTTTAAATAACCTGGACATTCATTGAGTGCGAAAGCACAGTAACCATAGAAAGGAAGACACAATGAAAGTAAGACCATCAGTTAAACCAATCTGCGAATACTGTAAAGTAATTCGTCGTAACGGTCGTGTTATGGTAATTTGCCCTGTAAATCCAAAACATAAACAACGTCAGGGATAGAAAGGAACTATTAAATTATGGCTCGTTTTGCTGGAGTTGATATTCCAAACGAAAAACGTATCGTTATTTCATTGACATACGTTTACGGTGTTGGACTTCAAACTGCTAAAAAAGTGCTTGCTGCTGCAGGTGTTTCAGAAGATGTACGTACTAAAGATCTTACATCTGATCAAGAAGACGCAATTCGTCGTGAACTTGACGGCTTGAAACTCGAAGGAGATCTTCGTCGTGAAGTAAACCTCAACATCAAACGCTTAATGGAAATTGGTAGCTACCGTGGTATGCGTCACCGTCGTGGACTTCCTACACGTGGACAAAACACAAAAAACAACGCACGTACTCGTAAGGGTCCTGCTAAAGCTATCGCTGGTAAGAAAAAATAATCTAGAAAGGAGTTAAAATGGCAAAAATTACTCGTAAACGTCGTGTGAAAAAGAATATTGAAACTGGTATCGCCCACATTCAATCAACTTTTAACAACACTATCATTATGATTACTGACGTTCATGGTAACGCTCTTGCTTGGTCATCTGCAGGTTCACTTGGTTTCAAAGGTTCTAAAAAATCTACACCATTCGCTGCACAAATGGCATCTGAAGCTGCTGCTAAAGCTGCTCAAGAACAAGGGTTGAAAACAGTATCTGTTACAGTTAAAGGTCCTGGTTCAGGTCGTGAATCTGCAATCCGTGCACTCGCGGCTGCTGGTCTTAACGTAACTTCTATTAGTGATGTGACTCCTGTACCTCACAATGGTGCACGTCCTCCAAAACGTCGTCGTGTATAATCGTTAGTGAGTTGCAAAATCACTTTACTTTTCTTTTAGAGGAGACTATACATGATTGAGTTTGAAAAACCAAAAATTATTAAATTTGACGAAACAGAATTTTACGGTAAGTTTGTAGTAGAACCACTTGAACGTGGTTACGGTACAACTTTGGGTAATTCTTTACGTCGCGTTCTCTTGTCTTCATTGCCTGGGTCTGCTGTTACTTCAATCCAAATTGAAGGTGTTCAACACGAATTCGCAACAATCCCTGGTGTACGTGAAGATGTGGTCCAAATCATCCTTGCTATTAAAGGACTTGCGATCAAATCTTACGTTGAAAATGAAAAACAAATTGAGCTTGACGTTACTGGACCTATGACAGTAACTGCAGGTGACATTTTGACAGATAGTGATATCGAAATTGTCAATAAAGACCATTATCTTTTCTCTATCGCAGAAGGTCATTCTATGCGTGCTGTGATGACAGTAAACAAAGGTTACGGATACGTTCCTGCTGACGAAAACAAAGTCGAAGGCGCACCTATCGGTACAATTGCTGTGGACTCAATTTACACACCAGTTAGCAAAGTTAACTATCAAGTAGAACCAGCTCGTGTAGGTGGTGATGCATCTTACGATAAGTTGACTTTGGAAATCACTACAAACGGCACAATCGTTGCTGATGATGCTTTGTCTCTCTCTGCGAAGATTTTGACAGATCACTTGAACTTGTTTGTTGACTTGTCAGAAACAGCTTCAGAATCTGAAACTCTCGTGGCTAAAGAAGAAGTTAAAACAGAACGTGTCCTCGATAAAATTATCGAAGAAATGGACTTCTCAGTTCGTGCTTACAATGGTTTGAAACGCGCTGGAATCAATACCGTAGCTGATATTGTGGAAATGAGTGAAGCTGACATGATTAAAGTCAAAAACCTCGGTCACAAATCAGTAGAAGAAGTCAAGGTTAAATTGACTGACTTGGGCTTGGAGCTCAAAAAACGAAAATAATACAGGAGGAAAAAAATGGGTTACCGTAAACTTGGACGCACATCTTCACAACGTAAAGCTATGCTTCGTGATTTGACAACTGATCTTATCATCAACGAAACTATCGTTACAACTGAAGCTCGTGCTAAAGAAATCCGTAAAACAGTTGAAAAGATGATCACTCTTGGTAAACGTGGTGACTTGCACGCTCGTCGTCAAGCAGCAGCTTACGTTCGTAACGAAATCGCTATTAAAGATTTCAACGAAGAAACTGAAACTTTCCCAACTGCACTTCAAAAATTGTTCGACGATATTGCTAAACGCTACGAAGGCCGTAACGGTGGTTACACTCGTATCTTGAAAGTTGAACCACGTCGTGGTGATGCTGCCCCTATGGCAATCATCGAGCTTGTTTAAGAGAGTTCGGATTTAAATATTATATAAGATTACTTATTGAGTGTTATGATGATGGCGCTGTGTTTGAGTTGACGTAAAAACGTCGAGTAGCACTGCTTAGTCTAGCTCTGTCTACCGAGATATTTATTTCGGTAGTTCACTCAATATGTTTTTTTTTTGCTTTTTTATAAAAATATAGGTCTCTTTTCAATAAAGAGGCTTTTTTAAGTGTGGGGTTTAAAAGAATATAAAATTCTTTCCTTTGATATGATATAATCAAATCAAGGACTACGAACTTGGGAGAGGATATAGTGTCTGTTGTAGTGTGGAATAATTTTAAAAATAACGAAGACACTTTTTTTGTTAAGGACGTATGAATAGGAATTTATGAGAAAAAGGAATAACATTTGTGAAAAAATATAAAAAATTACTCACGCTTAGCGCTCTCGTTTTATCGTCAACGCAAGGAATCTTGGTAAGTGCCAGTGAGCTTACAGCGACAAATGTGGACAGCAGTGTCCCAATAACGAGCAACGTGCAAGAAGAGGTCGAAGCTTCTAGTAGTTCAGAAGGAAGTTCTGAAAATAGTTCTACTGCTGATAGCTCTCTGGAAGATAGTATTTCTGAAAGTGACCATCAAAGTAATCCCCCTTCAGATAAGGAGACTGAAGAAACCGGGACAGCTCCAGGAAGCACAACTGAAAAACCAGAGAAAAATAACAGTGAGAAGGAAGTGGCCAAGGAGTCGGTTGCCCAAGAGTATTTTTCACGCAAAAATCTCCCCAGAGTTGGTGTTAGTCTTAAACAATTGCCCGTAAAAAATTCAGGATCTCCTTTTAGAGATATCTCACAGTCAATGTTCAAAAATAACATCAACTGGATTTATGGTCGTGGTATTACTACAGGTTATACACCAAGCACCTATAACCCTAATGCAAAAGTAACACGCGGAGAGATGGCTGTTTTTCTACACCGCTTAGCAGGAGCACCAGCATATAAAGCGCCTTTCAATGTTTATACAGACGTTAGTCAGTACAAAAACCAAATCCTTTGGTTGACAGCGACCACAGTATCTAATGGTACAGCCCCTCACTATAATCCTAATGGTAAGGTAACTCGTGGACAAATGGCGGCCTTTCTGCACAGGATGGCAAAAGCATCAGGAAAAGCTCCTGCTTCTGCAAAATATAATCCAAAGTTTTGGGATGTCCAAAATCATATGTTTAAAAATGATATAGGATGGCTAAGTTCAAAAGGGATAACGACAGGATATACAGCGACATCTTTTAAACCAGATGCGGATATCACACGTGGAGAGATGGCCGCATTTCTCTATCGCTTCTATAGTGTTGTAGTAAATAATCAGAAACTTCCGGCAGCACCACAACCTCATGCTAATCAACCAATATATTATTCTCAGCTGGATGCAAGATGGAAGAATAACAGATTGAATGGCTCCAATGTAGGAGTTTCAGGGTGTGTACCTACAAGCTTGGCTATGATTCTACGGGGAAGCTATGGACAAAATGTTGACCCAGGAATTGTTGCTAAAAAAGCGGATACGATTAGTCACGAGAGCTTTGGACTCTCAGGGAAGGATTTGATCAATACTGCTAAAGCTTATGGACGTAGTGTAGAAGTTATCAGTAATATCAACCGAGCAGAAACTTTGCTCAGAGCAGGCTATCCTCTCATATTTTATATTAATGTGGGTATTGGCCATGCCGTTGTCGTTTCCGACTATGACAACACTAATGGTCGAGTAAATATTAACGATCCTTATGGAAAATTATTCTATCCTTCAGGAAAAACAACTTTACGTGAACTATGGGGACGTCCTAGTCAAGATGCTATGGATTGGAATGCAGGCCGTCCTGTATTTGCGATTAAGTAGGAGGAAACCATGAAAAAAATATCAGTAATAGCTCTACTCCTTGTCAGCTTGCTTGGTTTATCTGGATGTGGAAATCAGCAAACCAATAAACAACCGCAAAAGGATTCCAGTACAGTGGCAGGTAAAAGCAAAGAAAGTACAGTAAAATCCGATACAGCAACATCAAAAAGTGATGCAAGTGTAGAGCAGTCTAAGTCAGAAAAAAACCAAGAATCAACAAGTAAGGATAATACCAGCACAGAGGCTTCTAAAGTGTCTCCAGATCCCCAAGCTCCAGAAGCAGACCATACGGTAAGAACTGAATCAGGCAGCACCACGGACTTAGGTCAAGCACGTATTGCACTTTATGAAGCAGGTATTGATTCCCATAGTATGACGGATGATGACATTTTAACTGTCTGGGAACGTTCAAAAGACAAGGAAGAATTTGTAAAAAATGTAAAAGAATATCTCGGACAATAATGTTGCTCAGAGCTAAAAATAGGCTTTACAGAGCGTTTTAAGAAGTACTTTACAGTAAATACAATAAAAATGGTAGTGCTATTATAACTACCATTTTTATTGTATTGAATTATCATAAGGAAGAGGATTTGAGAGCTTGAAGAACTCTTTGAGGAGAAAAGAAAACAGTCAGTGAAGTCTGTCTTTTGATATGTTATAATCAAATAATGAGTAAAATAAAAAGCCTTAAGAGGCTAAAATTTATTCATGCCACTGAATGGAATCGAACCATCGACCTCCACCTTACCATGGTGTTGCTCTACCGACTGAGCTACAGCGGCTTATAGTTAAACCATAATTATTTTAACAAAAATACGAATAAAAGTCTATAAGAATAATAGAAATGAGGGCTTCAAAATAGCTAAAAAAAAATCAACCTTTCTTTGTCAAGAATGTGGCTATAAATCAGTAAAAAAACTCGGACGTTGTCCCAATTGTGGCGCTTGGGGCTCCTTTGTGGAAGAAGTAGAAGTCCAAGAGGTAAAAAATCAGAGAGTAAGTTTGACAGGTGAGCACTCTAAACCCATGAAGTTAGATCAGGTTGAACTTTTTGATACACCGCGCGTGGAAACCGACCTAGATGAGTTTAACCGAGTCCTTGGAGGCGGTGTCGTTCCAGGAAGTCTTGTCCTTATTGGGGGCGATCCAGGGATTGGTAAATCGACTCTACTGCTTCAAGTATCTACACAACTTGCTTCAAGAGGGCGTGTGCTTTATGTGAGTGGGGAGGAGTCAGCTCAACAAATTAAGCTGCGTGCTGAGCGTTTGGGCGACATTGATACAGATTTTTATCTTTATGCCGAAACCAATATGCAAAGTATCCGAAATGAAGTGGAACGTCTACAGCCAGATTTTCTTATTGTAGATTCGATTCAAACTATCATGACGCCTGAAATTCAGAGTACCCAAGGTTCAGTTAGTCAAGTGCGCGAGGTGACAGGAGAATTAATGCAGTTGGCCAAAACTAACGATATTGCGACTTTTATTGTCGGACATGTCACCAAGGAAGGGCAACTTGCAGGCCCACGTATGTTGGAACATATGGTTGATACCGTCTTGTATTTTGAAGGAGAACGCCAAAATACATTCCGAATTTTACGCGCGGTCAAAAACCGTTTTGGTTCAACAAATGAAATTGGAATTTTCGAGATGCAAGGCAGTGGTTTAGTGGAAGTAACCAACCCGAGTGAAGTCTTTCTGGAAGAACGTCTAGAGGGTTCTACCGGATCTGCTATCGTCTGTGCGTTAGAAGGTACTCGTCCGATATTGGTTGAAATTCAAGCTTTGACAACACCAACCATGTTTGGGAATGCCAAACGTACAACCTCCGGTTTAGACTTTAACCGTGTGAGTTTAATCATGGCAGTACTTGAAAAGCGTGCCGGTTTTCTTTTACAACAGCAAGATGCTTACTTGAAATCTGCAGGTGGGGTCAAGTTGGATGAACCAGCCATCGACTTGGCAGTCGCTGTGGCAATTGCTTCCAGCTATAAGGAAGAGCCAACAGATGCACGTGAATGCTTTATTGGCGAAATTGGCCTAACTGGAGAAATCCGACGTGTCACACGTATGGAGCAACGTCTCAATGAAGCAAGTAAATTAGGTTTCCAAAAAGTATATGCGCCTAAGAATAGCTTAGCAGGTGTAGATATTCCAGAAAATTTGCAAGTGATCGGCGTGACGACTTTATCTGAATGTTTGAAAAAAGTGTTTGGCTAAGAAAAAGCTTTGTGAGTCAAGATGTCATAATCGTAATGGGACAAACAAGTATCTTGTTATGATGTGTGATATAATTGACACAGAGCTTTTTAGTTATAAAAAATTGAGGCTATGTACAGAAAGGAAGTCTTATGCGTCGTTGGATAATTCATGTTCTCATGGGTATTGTGGGTGCTTCTTTAGGCATCACTACTCTCCCTTGGGTTTGGTACCTCTTTAGACAAGAGGGAAATGCTTTTAATCAGGAAATTGTAAATGGGTTAATTGGAGCAATTATTTTTGTTATTTTATCATTCTTTATGTCCAATTTGCTGATGCGAGCATTGAAAAAACTAGATCAAAAAATCACGAGAGTCAATCTTTCAAAAATGGTATTTAATTTTATTGGTGCTATTTTAGGTCTGACCGTAGGTGTGCTTTTAACGATTCCTCTCTCTTTACTCGGGGTACCAGTATTAAGCAACATTATTTCCTTTGTGCTGATCATTGGTCTGCTTTATCTTGGCTATACGGTCTTTGATAAGCGAGGAGATGAAATCTTTAAAATCGTTTTTCGTAAACGTAAAGAAGTCGCTGCAGTGGATAAGCCCGTGGTCAAAGAAGTCGCTACAGCTCAACATGCTATGATTTTGGATACAAGTTCGGTTATTGACGGACGTATTTTGGATGTATTAAAAACAGGTTTTATCAGTGATAAAGTAATTGTACCTAATTTTGTATTACTAGAGCTCCAGCTCATTTCAGATAGTGCTGATCCCTTGAAACGTGCCAAGGGTCGCCGTGGTTTGGATCTCGTAAATTCCTTAAAAGAATTTGACAATGTTGAAATTTCTAATAAAGACTATAAGGACATACGCGAGGTTGACACTAAACTGCTTCGCTATGCTAGCGAAATCGGTGCGAAGTTAGTCACAAACGATTTTAATCTCAACAAAGTAGCGGAGATCCAAGGCGTAATCGTCCTAAACATTAATGATCTTGCAAACGCCGTTAAGACACAACTGGTGGTTGGGGAGCAGATTGAAGTAACAATCATTCGTGAAGGTTCTGAACGTCAGCAAGGTGTAGCCTATCTACCAGATGGTACAATGATTGTCATTGAAGATACGGCCAAAATGATTGATAAAAAAGTTTTGGTTGAGGTTGCAAAAGTTCTGCAAACAAGTGCAGGACGTATGATTTTTGCTGAGCTTGTTCATCCAAAATAGTTAAACAAAAATAAGGAGAAACATGTACTTTAAGCGTTTTTTACAACTTTTTCTTATCTATGTACTAGCAGCACTTGTCCTTGTTGGTATTATTTCAACAAATTTTTTGCAAAATAAAAATCTGACTTTTATCCTAGCTTTACTTATCTCCTATGCAGTACTAACCTTGCCCTTGGTTCTTTTGACCGTGTTGAAAACCAATAAAAAAGCAACGAGTGTTGGTGCTCAAGGTCAAGGAGGTGAAGTACGACGTATATTGGGACTTCTTCCGGGTTACCTTGCTTTGAGTTGTTTAACAAAAGATGGGGGATCAGCAACGACGATTATGAGTTTTATCCAATCAGTCCATGAAGAAAATATATTTTACATGGTAGCTGATAAGCATGCCCGTAAAGTACAAAGCATTAAGGAAAATCCTGAGGTCTCTTTCACTACATGGTTTGATAGTTTAGAGAAGGGGGAGCGGTTATCCTCAAATAACGTGTATGCCGAAGTCTTAGAAGAAGCGGCAGCAAAAGAATGTGTTAAACAGGAACCTAATCTACTGAAGGTGCATGAAAATGCGGCAAATATGGCCATTATCAAACTTACGGTTAAATCCTTGGTTCATGAAAACTTTAAAGAAGGTAGCCACATAATAGAATTTAATTGAAGTCTTTTTAGACTTCTTTTTTGTTACACAGATACAAAAAATACGTATAAGTTCATAGTTGCAATAAAACTTTAGAAATGTTATTCTAATTATGAAGGCGGTTACATTTTCGCTTTTGTCGTATTATGGTTTCAAACAAAAAAGGGGAAAAGCCCCGAAGCATATATCTATATGGAGGATAATTTGATGAAAATAGGTGTTCCAACAGAGATCAAAAAACACGAATATCGTGTAGGACTTGCACCAGAATTTGCTGCAGCTTATGTTGCCGCTGGACATGATGTCTATATTCAAAAAGGGGCAGGTGAAGGCTCATCATATTCCGATGAACTTTACACAGCAGTTGGCTGTAATATCTTACCAACTGCCGAGGATATTTATGAAACAGCGGATATGATTATAAAGGTCAAAGAACCGCTTGAGCCAGAATATTCATTGATGCGTGAGGGACAAATATTTTATACCTATTTCCATTTAGCAGCAGATAAAGCATTGACAGAAGCTGTTTTAGATAAGAAAATTGTCGCAATTGCCTATGAAACCATCCGCGACCGTAACGGTGCACTGCCAGCGCTTAAACCCATGTCTGAAATTGCAGGGCGTTTATCAGTCCAAGAAGGTGCGAAATACTTGGAACGTCCTTTTGGAGGACGTGGTGTTCTTCTTGGAGGAGTGACTGGCGTTCTTCCAGCAAATGTTTTGGTACTTGGTGGTGCAGGAGTTGTTGGTCGTAATGCTGTCGCTATGGCTGTTGGGCTTCATGCTAATGTTACTGCAGTCGATGTGAATTTAGATGCCTTAACTGAGCTTGATAAGCTCTATCAAGGGCGTGTAAACACGGTTTACAGCACTGATCATACGGTAAAAGATCTGATTTCTAAAGCAGACTTAGTGATTGGAGCTGCGCTTATCCCTGGTGCAGCTACACCACAGCTTATTCGCCGCGAACATTTACCATTGATGAAAAAAGGTGCAGTTATTGTCGATGTGGCAATTGATCAAGGAGGAACGTGTGAAAGTTCTCATGTGACTTATCATGACAACCCTGTTTTTGAAAAAGAAGGTGTTATCCACTATTGTGTTGGTAATATGCCTGGTGCTGTCCCTGTAACTTCGACAGCAGCTTTAAATAACGCCACTCTCGCAAATGGTTTAGCTATAGCCAACAAAGGTTATAAAGAAGCCTTGAGAGCTAACCCAGGTCTGAAAGAGGGACTAAATGCAGACCATGGTAAGTTGACATGTAAACCTGTTGCTGATTTCTATAACATGGTTTACACAGACATTGATGAAGTTATAAGTAATTAAATAAAAAAGCGCTGCCTGAGCAGCGTTTTTTTATAGAGGAAGAACCATGTTGTACCATGTTTCTCCTGCAAGTTGTGAGTCAGAAATTCCTTTTGAAACGAATCCATAACGTTCGTAGTAAGGAATAAGGCTTTCTACACAAGTCAAGCTGATGCCTTGACGGCTTTCCTCAGCTGCAGCTTCTTTCATCAAATCCAGTAATGAAGTAGCAATACCAAGTCCTTGGTATTCACTATCTACAGCGAGGCTAACGATAATTTGAAAGCGGTCAGTCGGAAGACTTGCTTCTGTTTTTTCAAACATATCGTCTGTCAGATAACATTTATCAGAAGTTGGGCCCACAAGAATGCCGACCACTTTACCTTCTTCATTTCGAGCGACGAAAAAGCGCTCAGGAATGACTTGGATACGTTCTAACATTGAAGCGCGTGAGAGTACCTCATCCGCTGGGAAAGAAGTCTCTTCAATGTGCATCACATCATCAATGTCTGTGATTTTTGCTTTGTCATATGTAATTTTAGTCATATCTCTATTCTAACATGGTCCTCCTTGTCGAGTCAATGAAGCTTATGTTTCTTTAATTACAGTATGATTTTATAATGACTCACTGTTAGAAACATTGCTCATAATATGATAAAATAAAAAGGATCGAAACTAACAGGAGAAAATTATGTCTAATAACATTCGTGTGCGCTATGCGCCATCACCAACTGGGCTTTTACATATCGGTAATGCCCGTACTGCACTTTTTAACTATCTTTTTGCGCGTCATTATGATGGAGATTTCATCATTCGTATCGAAGATACAGACCGCGAACGTCATGTGGAAGATGGGGAACGTTCTCAACTTGAAAACTTACGTTGGTTGGGGATTGACTGGGATGAAAGTCCTGAAACACATGAAAACTATCGCCAATCTGAACGGTTGGAACTTTACCAAAAATATATTAATCAACTTTTGAGTGAAGGAAAGGCTTATTACTCTTACAAAACGCCAGAAGAGCTTGAAGCTGATCATGAAGCACAAGAAGCAGCAGGTGTTGCACCTCATTATGTCAATGAATATGCTGGGATGTCAGAGGCTGAGAAAGAAGCTTACATCGCTGAACGCAAAGTTGCAGGAATTACACCGGTTGTTCGTATTTCTGTAAATGAAACAGCCATTTATAAATGGACAGATATGGTTAAAGGCGATATCGAATTTGAAGGTGGGAACATCGGCGGTGATTGGGTTATTCAAAAGCGCGACGGTTACCCAACTTACAACTTTGCTGTAGTAGTGGACGACCATGACATGCAAATTTCACACGTTATTCGTGGAGATGACCACATTGCGAATACACCAAAACAGTTAATGGTTTATGAAGCTTTGGGCTGGGAAGCTCCTGTCTTTGGGCACATGACTTTAATTATTAACTCTGAAACAGGGAAAAAGTTGTCTAAACGTGATACCAATACGCTTCAATTTATCGAAGATTACCGTAAAAAAGGTTTCATGGCTGATGCTATTTTCAACTTTATCGCACTCTTAGGTTGGAACCCGGGTGGTGAACAAGAAAAATTCAGCCCAGAAGAACTGGTGAAACTTTTTGATGAAAAACGTTTGAGTAAATCTCCGGCAGCCTTTGACCAAAAGAAATTGGAATGGATGGACAACGAGTACATTAAGCATGCAGAGTTTGAGCCTGTCTTTGAATTGACAAAACCTTTCCTTGAAGAAGCTGGACGCTTTGATGAGCGTGCTGAAGAACTGGTTAAGCTCTACAAACCACAAATGAAATATGCTGAAGAAATTCTGGAGTTAACAGACCTCTTCTTTGGTGAATTCCCAGAACTCACAGACGAAGCCCGTCAAATGATGGAATTGGAAACTTCACCAGTTGCGGTAGGCGCTTTCCGCGCGAAACTTGAAAACTTAGAAGATTTTACTGCTGAAAACATCTTCCCGCTTTTCAAAGAAACGCAAAAAGAAACAGGAGTTAAAGGAAAAAATCTTTGGATGCCAATCCGTATAGCTGCTTCTGGTAGTATGCACGGTCCAGAATTACCTGAAACAATCGCTCTTTTAGGCAAAGAAAAAGTCCTTGAACATATGGCACAGTTTTTATAAAAAGCCACAAATAATAAACGCACGAGTTATAGCTCGTGCGTTTTTTGTATGAATGAAATTAACCGTTTGTTTTTTTGCGGATATTTTAAAGACGAGATGAGCTGGTCATAAGGGATGATTTCCACGGCTTGGTTGAGGAGTAAACGTCTATCAGCAGCCAAGTTAGCCAGAGTCTGCATGATTTTTTGCCACTCTTCGGGACTGAGTTTAGCATTCCAATGCCGCAGATGAAAGATACCGATGTCAATAGGTAGTTCGGCTATTTTCCCCCAGTTGACCTGTTCGCCCGAAAGCAGACCTAGGGCTTGAAACTTTCCACCGGCTCGGAGACAAGCAGCCAAATCTGTCCCATCCTGTCCACCGACACAATCAATGGCAGCATCTACTTCGAGATCAACCAAGTCTGTACGTAATTCCTGAGCACCGCGCTCCTTTAGGAGTTGGTGTTTTTTATTGTCACGTGTAATAGCGATAAAGTCAAAACCCAGTATTTGTGAAAGTTGGGCAAAGATTTGACCAATAGTAGAACCAGCAGCATTTACAGCAAGTTTTTGACCAGGTTTTAATGCAAGAACTTCTGTACATAGAAGCCAAGCTGTCAAAGGGTTGATGTAAAGCTGACTAGCGGAAATCAAATCAAGAGTATCAGGAACAAAAAATGCATGAGATATAGGGCATTTGACAAAAGTTTGCCAAGTCCCTTCCCCTTCCAAGGGTAAAACACGTTGACCGATAAGTTTGCGCGAAAGTGCGCAGCCAACATCTGCGACAAGACCAACCCCTTCATAGCCTGCAGTAGCAGGAAGGCTTATCCTGTGCGCATATGCACCGGTCATTGGGATTAAATCTGAAGGATTGACCGGAGCATAAAGCATTTTTACAAGAAGTTCTTGGGGCTGTAAACTTGGTTGACACTTCTCTTTAAGCCTTAAGACTTGATGAGGCAATCCATAGCTCTCGTAACTGAATGATGAGTACATGGCTTTATTATAGCAAACTTATAAATTTTAAGACACAGCTATAATTTTCCTTCAAAAATTGACCTCAGCGTAAAATTGCAGAAAGATTACAATAAAGTTTATTCGCTTCTTTTTAGTAATCAAAGAAAAATCTTTGACAAAAAGTAAACTTATGTTAAACTTAATGTGTATAATGTGTCTTTTAGGTTAAAAATGTGTGAAAATTATCCTATAGGCGTTGAGAAAATATTAAGAAGGAGTAAAGTTGGATGAAGAGTAAAAGACTCTACAAAGTCGTACGCTTACTTATGATCGTCTCTCTTGTGGTTCAAGCCTTGCTACCAGCATTAGCTATCGCAGAAACCATCGACAAGGAAGAAAAAAACGGTCGCACGACTTTGAACAAGGCGCAGTGGGAAGATGAAAAGGATCTTCAAACTGTTATTGTAGAAGGAAAGGTTGAAAAGGGTACTGCGGAAGATAATCAACCTGAAACCATCGTTTTGAAAGGCGCAGACTTTGAGAACGTCACAACAGAAGAAAAAATCTCCGGCCTCACAGACGGTAGCTATAAGTTGGAAGACAATAAAGTGCTTTTAAACTTAACGGAGCAGAGCGAGGGAAATTTCGCTTTGAAACTTCACGTTGTGAAAGATTCTTTAGTCAATGGCAAAGAGATTGAAGTCACTCTAGGGGATCAAGTGCTCACTCTTCCGATTAAGCTTGAAGAAACAGATAAAGAAAAACCAACAGATGATGAGAAAACATCTGATAAGGAAGCCGAAACCAAACCTGAAAAGGAAACAAAGCCTGAACAAGAAAGCTCAACTTCTAAGAAGCAAGTTGGCAATATCGCAGATAAAGATCGCGGTTTACCCTTTGGGACAACACAAACTTTGGCTAATGGTGTTCCTTGGAACTTCGTAAAAGACAGTAAAGTGTCAGAACCTGACACAGACGCAGACATGGGCTTCTCTGATGTTCCTGGAAATCATGATGGACGTATCTGGACAGACAAAACAGTCCGTCATGATTTAGGAAGTTTGGAAGATGACCAGTTTGAGGTGACACTTTCAGCCTTGGCACAAAGTGCACCGACACGTGCCGGTTATCAAATCCCTGCGGATACAGTCTTTACCATTGACGTTTCGGGAAGTATGACGCGGGTCGATGAGGGTGCAGGACGTTCACGTATCGCCTTACTCGTCGATGCGCTCAATGAAGCCATCAGTATCCTACAAGAAGCTAATCCACTCAACCGTGTCGCTGTTGTGGCTTACGGAGGTCGTACAGGTGGTTATGCCCGTGTTGAAAATATTTTGACGCTTGGACGTTACAATACAAGCAATAACGGTGTCTTCTTCACCATGACAGGGAACTCTCAAGTCAATGTTGTAGCAACTCCGGCACCAAACTTAGGCGGACAAGTTAAAGTCACCAACTTTATCGCACAAGGTTCAACACCAACCCAGTGGGGGATTCGTGAAGCCAGTCGTATTCTGGAAAGCGTAAATGACCGACAAGTTGAAGTTCCAATGACAGATGAAGATGGAAATGCACAACCGGACGTAACTGTCACACGTCGTCCTAACCTCATCCTGATGACTGATGGTGAACCAACTATGGGTCGTCGAGACTTTACCTTTGACGAGTTAGATATACCTGTTGATCCAAATGGTGGTCTCCTTGGAGAACCTGGTGAATTTTATGGAAACGGAAGCAACGGAGAGCAAGGTTTGGCTGTAATGACTGCCTTGACCGCCGCCTATCGAGGTAAAACAGTCCTTAATCACTACTTCCCAGACGGAAACGTTGCAGGTACTCCTGAGATAGATCAGCCTGCTGCTGATGTCGGCTTCTTTAGTATCTCCCTAGGGCAACAAACAGAGGGTGCTCAAAAATTGATCAGTGCGACTTTGAACCCTATCTCAGAGAACACACGCGAGGTTGGTCCTAATATCTGGCAAGCAACAGGCATGCCATCGTACTCAGGAGCCCCAACCGCAGCCACTCCGACCATGGAAACACTCTTTAATAACTTTATTACTAATGGCTCAACAGGCAATTTCTCTGCACTATTTAGAAAAGCTTGGAACAATTACCAATGGAGAAATACAGTTAACATCAGTGAGAACGAAACTGCAGAGCTGTCATCAGAAGAAATCGCTTATGCGGATGAGTTTTTCAAGGCGGATGACTTACAGACTTTGCGCGAAGCCTTTCTCTCGATTACCAACAGCATTCAAGAGACAGGGAACAGCTCGATTTTTGATGGAAATGGTGACGGATCAGACTTAGGTTCTGGCATGCTTGACTTCTCTGATGTCTTAGGCAAATACATGACCTTTGACGGATTGACCAACATTGAGTTCCCTGCACCAGATGGCGGAACATTTACCTATGATATTGCAAATGTTGACGCACACAAAGCTGACTTTGTTAAAACATTGACAGCTCAAATCCGTCAAGTTGATGGTGTTACCCCTATTGATGCTACAACAGCAGAAGCTATACTGGATAACCGCCCTGATGGTGTCATTACTTACTACTCAGATGATCATGGCCGCTTTGTCGGTCTTACTGATCCAGGGGATGCAGCGACAAAAGTACAACTTTACCCTGTCTGGGGAGGCATCCAAAACCAAGTTGACCCAGCAGCAAACAATGTCAGCGGACTCCTCTTTAGCGTACATACGGCGCTCAGAGATATTACTTTCACCTCAGACTATGGTTCAATCGAGCATGTGTCAGGTTACAGAAAACTCGAGGCCAAGGATCAGTTTGTGCATTGGAGCATTCCTGCCAATCTTATCCCTGAACGTACCGTTCAGCAAACAGAAGATGGCACGCTCAGCATCACCGGGAATACTTCGCCTATCCGTGCAAGATTCAATGTCGGTTTAGATGAAGCCAGATTAGAAGAAGACTTCAGAGCAGGCGTAAATGTGCCAACAAACTTCTTCTCCAACTACTGGGATAACGAGGCGAACAGCTCTTTTGCAACATTTGAGCCAGCCAATGAAAATCCTTTCTATCATCTTGACGGTGCAAGAATTGTGCCGAAAGCACAAAACCCTACAGGCACAAAACCTTATGTCAGCAAACAAATCGTAGAAGCTGACCAAACAGGAGATGCAGATGAACGTATCGTGACCAATCTCTTGGGGAATAACGGTACATTTGCCCTCGAATATTATGGACAAATTCGACTGGAAAAAGAATTCATCTTTCTTGATGAAAACGGCAACCGCGTGAATACTGCTGGTGAAATACCTGATGGCGTTACACTCCAACCGCTGACCTTTACCATCACAGGTCCAAGAGATTTCGAGCAGACGGTTACTTTTGACCCAGATAAGTTTGAGTTGGTAAATGGCAAATGGCAATTTGACTTGCCAGCAGATCTTCCAGCAGGAGTTTACACGGTAAAAGAAGCAGGTGGAGATGTTGAAGAGAGCGTTCCAGGCTATACACATATGCCGGGAGAGTTTGACCAAACTGTTACAGTTACACCGGGTGGTACAGGCACAGCCAGCTTTGTCAATGTTTACGTGTCACCTGCCCTAGGCTCACCATCTTTACGTATCATGAAATTCTTCCATGGATTGCCAGAGGGAGTTTATCCGGAAGACTTTGAAATTCTTATCCAAGGTCCGCATGCGGTTGAGGGAACTCCAGTAAACCCACAACCAGAGCTTTCTGATGTATGGACACTTAATTCAGACACTAACCGTTATGAAGCACGTGTGAGTTTAGAAGAAGCTATTGCCGGAACATCCTTCATCGGTGTAGCCAAAGGGACTTATACAATCACAGAGAACAATGCGGATGCTATGCAAAACACAGGCTATATCCTCTCCAACAGCGCTTGGGCTTATCGCCAGCTTGGTGAAGGAAATCCAGATAACTTTGGTAGCGGAAAAGGATTAGAACCTGTAGATGTGACGATTGGAGAGATAGATGATGTGAGCTTTAGGTTTGATAATTTCTATCAAAAGTTGGGCTCATTGGATTTGACAAAAAACTTTGAAAATATCCCGCTTGATCGTATTCCGGAGAACTTCGAAATTGTTGTGACTAACGACGATACTGGTGACGAAGTAGGAAAACTAACTAAAACAGATATTCTTAGTGGCCAAAAGACAATTCATGCAGATGAGCTACCACCAGGTTCTTACACTATCACAGAAGCTAACTTCAAGATTGACGGTTGGGACCATATAGGTACAGCCAATATTGATGGGGCAATGCAACATGGTACGGGTGATCCCATCAAGTATCATTTCGATATTCCCGGACTCATAGGTAATAGTGATGTTGTGGTGAATATGTATAACATTTACTCGACAACGCCTATAACGCTACCGATTCCTCCCGTTTATCCGCTCCAAATGACCAAGGTGGACCAGTACGGCAACCATGTTGCTGGTGCAGAGTTTGATCTGGAAGTCTTCGATACCTCATTAAATGGAGGTGCAGGTGATTGGAGAATCCTTGTCAAAGGTCTTCAGTCAAATAGTGATGGTTTAGTACGTTATGTGGTCACTGAACCAGGACGCTATCGTTTCCATGAAACGCAAGCTCCTGGGGGTTACCAACTCCCAGAGAATCCTTATAGCGAGGAGCGAGAAGTGGTTGATGGGAACACAGAAACTCTTTACTTTGATGATATGGTCAACATACTTACTGCCCGTATCCAACTACACAAGACAGATGTAGAGGGAGAAGGCTTAGCCGGTGCCGTCTTCAAGGTCGAATATAGAGCAACCGAGACTGATAACTGGTCACTTTACATGGACAATATGACAACTGGGGCCGGTGGCTATCTTGGTATTAATGTTGTAGACGACGGTTACTATCGTTTCATCGAAACGCAAGCACCAGATGGTTTTGTCTTAGATAGTACACCACGTGAAGTTCATGTTAATGCAGGAGATACAGGAGATACCATCTTTAATGTTGATGGTGTGGTTAACCGACCATACGCAAGCATTCAACTGCGTAAGACAGATATGGAAGGTCAAAATATCGCAGGTGCGGTCTTCAAGGTTGAATTCAGTGAAAACGAAAATGGACCTTGGGAAACTGTTGCAGAAAACTTAACTTCTGGTGATGATGGTCTTGTCACGCTTGAAGATATCGAAAAAAACGGTTTCTACCGCTTTATTGAAACAGAAGCACCAGACGGCTTTGTCTTAGACAGCGAACCACGTCAAGTCCATGTAACCGCAGGTGTAGGCGGACAAGTCCTCTTCTCTGCTGGCGATATGGCAAACCGACCAATCGCAAGTATTCAACTGCGTAAGACCGATGCAGAGGGTCAAAACCTCGCAGGCGCCGTCTTCAAGGTTGAGTTCAGTACAGACGGCAATGATCCTTGGGAAACTGTTGCGGAAGACTTAACTTCTGGTGATAATGGTCTTGTCAAACTTGATGTTGAAAAAGACGGCTACTATCGTTTTGTTGAAACGCAAGCGCCAGACGGCTTTGTCACCGATGGTAGCCCACGCCAAGTTTATGTTAATGTTGGCGAGACAGGGGAAACAAGCTTTGATGCTGGAACGATGATTAACCATGAGAAAGAAGCACCTATTTCACGTATCCAACTGCGTAAGACCGATGAAGCAGGTCAAAACCTCGCAGGCGCTGTCTTCAAGGTTGAATTTAGTGAAAACGAAAATGGACCTTGGGAAACTTACGAGGAAGGGTTATCTTCTGGAACAGACGGCCTTGTTACGACGGTTGTAGAAAAAGAAGGCTACTACCGTTTTATCGAAACACAAGCGCCAGCAGGCTTTATCCTTGATAGTACGCCACGTCAAGTGAAAGAAAAAGTTACGATAGGAGATACAGGCGAAGCCCTCTTTGAGGCTGAAAATATGGTCAACATACGTAATGCTCGTATCCAACTTCGTAAGACAGATGAAGCCGGTCAAAATCTAGCAGATGCCGTCTTCAAGGTTGAATACAGTGAAAACGAAAATGGACCTTGGGAAACTGTTGCAGAAAACATAATTTCTGGAAGTGATGGTCTTGTTACAACGACTGTCGATAAAGAAGGCTACTACCGCTTTATCGAAACGCAAGCGCCAAACGGCTTTGTCTTAGATAGTGAGCCACGTCAAGTGCCACAAGAGGTAACAATGGGAGGCGAAGAACAAGGCTTCTTCGATGCTGGAACGATGGAAAATAAACCAGTCGATTCAGGAACTCCACCACCACCGACACCTCACTATGCTATCCAACTTCTGAAAGTTAATGAACAAGATAATCCACTCCAAGGTGCTGTCTTTAAGGTAGAAACCGAAGGTGGAGAAATTGTAGCACAAAATGTGAAGTCAAACGCAGACGGATTGGTAACAGTTACTGTACCTGGACCAGGTAAATACCGCTTTGTCGAAATTCAAGCGCCATCCGGCTACAAGTTAGATAAGACACCGCAATATGTCACTATTGCAGAAGAAGATGGCTCAGGTGTCTTTGCTGCCGGTAAGTTGGTTAATAAACCAAAACCACGTCTTCCGATTGTCGGAGATAACTTAGGGCTATGGCTCTTGACTTCTGGTCTAATCTTTCTTCTTGGTGCAGGTTTTGTATTATACAAGAAGAAAAAAAGTAAAATTTAAGAAAGTCTTTGAAGCTAGGGATTTCCTAAAATAAAAAAATACTCAAGTTATTTAAACTTGAGTATTTTTCTTTTATTTGTTGCTTACAGGAAGAATAATCTTAGACGAACCAAGGTCTACTTCATAAGTCATCTCACGATTATCTCGCACGGTATGTTCGAAGTCTGTACTGTAAAGCAAGAGACGGAGCTTGTCACCTTTTTCCAGCTGATGAATCGTCGGCTGAAGTTTAAGGTTTACGGCCAGCCACTCGTTTTCCTCGACAGGACTGATTGTAAGCAAATCCTCACGGTTTTGCAGATTGAGGAAGCCTTTAGTCATAAGTTGATAAGGACTATCCACCAGAGGGATTTCCATCAGATTTTCCAGCATAAAATTACGGCCACGGTCCAGAGTTTTCAAGTCCAGAGTTTGTGCGTTTTCTGAGAGACGTTTCTTGTTACCAAAGTCAAGAAGTTGCGCAGAGAGAAGGGCTTTACTGTCATTGACTTTGATTTTGAGGTTCAGCTCGACTTGACCGTTCACCATCATGTTTTCTGCTACTTCTAAGTCAACCACAGCTGCTTGAGCTTTGCCTTCATACAAATCTTTTTTGAAAGTATGGAAATCTTTGCTGTAAGCCTTAAAAATCTCTTCATCGTAATGATTGTCAAATTTTAGGATAGAAGCTGCTGTTTTGCCAAGTGGCAATTTAACCGTTTCTGCACTGCCCCAATCGGCTACCCCTGTCCAACTTTGGGCTTTGCCATTTTCTTGTAAAACAAGAGGAGGTAAGTTCAAAGTCAACTTGCGATCTAAGAGCTTAGCGGTGAAATAACTGTTGATGGTTTCGCTAAAGTCGATGGATTGCCAATTGTTCATATAAATATGGGCGCCGCGGTGTAAGAAGGCGTGTTTAACCGTTTCTTTGGGCAGAGCTTGCCAAAAATGATAGGCTTGATCTGGTGTAACATTCCAGTCTTGTAAACCATGCACAATCAAAACATCTGCCTTGGTATTTTTTGCCTGTGGCAAATAGTTTCTATCGTGCCAATATTGGTTATAATCGCCGGTGGAGCGCTCAAGAGACTCAAGCATTTGAGAAAGGTGAGCTTCATATTGCGTATTATGCGCAAGGAAGTCAGCACCTTGAAGATTACGCGAATAAGTCAATGCTGCTAAAACATCTAAATCTTCACCGGGATAGCCGCCTGGTGAGCGGACCAAGCCATTTTCACGGTAATAAGAGTACCAAGAGGTAATACCGGCTTCAGCTAAAATCACTTCTAGACCATCAATGCCGGTAGTTGCTGCACCATAAGCCATTGTACCCAAGTAGGATTTACCAGTCATCGCGACTTTGCCGTTGGCCCAATCTGCAGTCACTTCTTGTGTTTTCTTGCGGGAAGTAAAAGCACGCGCTCGACCATTGAGCCAGTCAATTGCAGCAGTCATACTATAAATTTGTTGGTAATCACCTGAAGTTTGAAAACCATCTGAATCTAAAGTTCCGACACCGGCAACATAAAGTGAAGCAAAACCACGCGCTAAGAAATAATCGTTCAGTGAATAAGTCCAACCGTGCGTGAACTTTTGAGTGGCTGTTTCAGGAGTAGCTTCTAGAGCAGGTTCTTTTTCGTAGTCTGGAAGAGTAGGAAGTTGTGTTGTAACCTTGATTTTTCCAGGCGCTTTTTCTTCTAAAGATACATTCATGTCGTGCAATTGTTTGTCATTGGCGATTTCATTTATCCCCAGATGGTAAGGACTTGCGGTCATGACTGCTGGCAATTGCCCCTCGAATACGGGACGAATAATCTGTACTTTAATCAAATCATTTTTTCCAGTACGATAAGTATCGACTTTAGATTCGACCCAGACTGTTTCCCGTATCAGATTTGCAGTATCAAAAGTAGCGAGCGATTTGTCATTGAAAAAATGGTAGGTATTGCTTAAAGGAAGCAAACCTTCAGATACCCAATGTTCAACCAATGTCATCCCGTTTTTGCGACGACTACAAAGAAGGAGGTAAAGCGCGCTGATGAGGTTTTCACTGTGGAGTGCTTCCTCATCGATCATCGGTAGATTTACAGATTTTGCAAAAGCTTCTGCTTGGTCCACTTGAAACTCAAAATTAGGTACAAATCCCAACAATTGCAAACTCACCGTCCAAAAGATATTCCATGTGAGTGCTTCATCTGAAGTTAGGAATTCTTGGAAAGAGGCTGTCGGTGTCGCTTGAATGCTTTCACTGTCGACAGGTGCAACCATTAAAAAGTTTTTAAGGATTTTCTTTTCTTCCCAAAAAACAGACCAAGTAAAGCCGAGATGATCCAGCTCAATAAGCTGTTCATCAAAGGTTTTTTCAACGATGGAAAAGTGATTAAATTTCATGCAATATCTTCCTTTCGATACACTATTATAGCCATTATATCAGAAAAGAGCCTTTGCTGCTTTGGCACATATCTTACGTGAAGAAGCAAAAAAGAAAAAATAAAAAGGCTTTACTTGAGCAGTAGATAAAAAGAGTGCTATAATGAGGGAGTAAAGAAGAACAAAACAGAGAGGAGAATAATTATGAAATTCAAATTCAGTGGGATTTCTTCATATGAGGAAAAAGCAACACCAAACTTTATGGGGGAAGCAAATTCACACAGTATTATAAAAGAGTTCGACAGCATGGATCAAGCCATTCAGCATGTTGTGGATAATAATGGTTTTATGGTCACAGACAATGGCAAATTTGCCTTCCATGTCCGTACAATTACCCAAGTGGATGAATAAAATGTTAAAGGCATGCCAGAGCGCATGTTTTTTATTATCATTCTTTTTGCTTTAGCAAATTAGAATGATAATACGCAGGGAGCGAAGGAGCTAGAAAAATTCTGCCTCAGACAAAGAGTAACAAATGTTAGCGACAAAGTATGTACATTTTTTTAAAATAAGTAAGGAGAGTAGAAAAACTTTAATATAAAATTGAAGCCATTATTTTAATAAACAAGTTTAAATGGTGGTATAATAACTGTTGTATTAAAGGAGTAGATGAATAAAAAAGGAAGATGACAAAAGAATTTATAGAATATTTACTGCGATTACTGGAAGAAAAAGAAGTAAAAGTTGTGACTCAAAGACGGCATAGCTACGTGATGTATCAGGGAATTGAGTCAGATTATGTGTATATACTTAAAGAAGGTGTAGCTAAAATCAGCAATATTATGAGGGATGGACGTGAGTTTAATATTGCTTATGTAACAGAACCGGATTTTGTTTCCTTGCTCGAAGAAAAGCAAGAAAATGGTATCTCAGCTCTTTTCAATGTACGGGTCGAATCAGAAGAAGCAAGTTTTTATCGCGTGCAACGTCAAGAATTTTGGAAATGGGTAATGAGTGATCTGACCTTGTTCCGCATCGTTGATGATTTTTATCAAAGAAGATTAGCCATGAACTTAGAGCTCTTGCAAAAGATGACAATCAATGGGAAAAAAGGTGCAGTTTGCGCCTGTATCAATAGCTTAATCAACGAATTTGGGATAAAGAAAAGAAACGGTATTCTGATTGATTTTCCAGTAACAAATGAAGACATTGCCGGTTTTTGTGGCATATCAACACGCAATAGCGTAAATCGTATCATCCGAGATCTTAAAACGGAAGAAATTATTGATATTATTGATAACAGGATTATGGTTTACAACTCAGAATATTTTGAGGATTATATCAGCTAAAAAGACTGGATTCAGTCTTTTTTTCTTTATAAAATATTGTTATTTTTAATTTCAAATACAAGAGCAATCGCTTACATGAAGCCGTTTCTCCTCTTTTCACTCGTCAAACAAATTTTCTGTTCAAGAATTCACATCTTTTTAGCCAAAATAAAAAAAACGTGCTATAATGTCTATGTATAACAAAAGAGTTTAACATTAGTTAATCTCGTTTTTATTTTGTCATTAATTTTTATTACTTGGAGGAATTCATGGACTATTCATGGACAGTGAAATATCTCACTGAATTTATTGGTACTGCCCTTTTGCTTATCTTGGGTAATGGTGCCGTAGCGAACGTTGAACTTAAAGGTACAAAAGCCTTTGGTCAATCTTGGTTGATTATCGCTTGGGGTTACGGACTTGGTGTAATGTTACCAGCCGTAGCTTTAGGTAATGTCACAGCTCAAATCAACCCAGCCTTTACACTTGGACTTGCAGCATCAGGATTTTTCCCTTGGGCACAAGTGCCATTCTATATTCTTGCTCAACTTCTTGGAGCGATGTTTGGTCAGTTGATCGTCGTAATGGTTTATCGCCCTTACTATCTCAAAACAGAAAATCCAAATGCTATTTTAGGAACTTTCTCAACAATCGATAACGTTGATGATGGCACAATCACTACACATACAGGTGCCTTGGTTAATGGTTTCTTGAACGAGTTTGTTGGATCATTCGTCCTCTTCTTTGGAGCGATGGGCTTAACAAAACTTTATCGTGGTGTTGAATCAATCAACTGGATGACAAACTACGCATCGCAACAAGGTGCAGATGTAACAAGTGCTGATGTTACTGGACAAATCGCAGCATCAGTATCAGGTGCAGCTTCATCAGCAGCAATCAGCCACGTTGTCCTTGGTTTCCTCGTGCTCGTATTGGTTGCTTCACTTGGAGGACCTACAGGTCCTGGTTTGAACCCAGCACGTGACCTTGGTCCACGTATCTTGCACTCACTTTTACCAAAATCAATTTTAGGTGAAAACAAAGGGGACAGTAAATGGTGGTATTCATGGGTACCTGTTACAGCACCTATCCTTGCAGCACTTGCCGCTGTCGCTTTGTTCAAAATCATGTATCTATAATCTTAATATGCCTAGGAAAGTTCCAACAGGACTTTCCGTCAAACAGTTAGGGCTTTAGCCACAAATGTTAATAGCGGATTATGACCGATTAACCCTCATCTTTGGATGAGGGTTTTATTATTTTAAAAGTGGACATTAAAAATTTGTAAAGCTAACCGAAAATAAATTTGATAGAATAAATTCATAGTCAAAAAGCAAAGAAAGCGACTAGGAGAGTAAAAGCGAAAGTTAGCACAGGGAGCTTGCAGCTAGTGAGAGCAAGACTAACGGAAACTTTGAAAATGGCCTAGAAATCGCGTAACAGTGAGTTTACTTTCTAAATAAACTGTTAACGGAGTGGTTCTCGTTATTGAACACATTATTTTTGGGGCAGTCTTGCTTGTCACCAAAGATAATTAGCAAGACGTAAGACATCCTTTTTTGGTATTTTACGTGAAATTAGAATGGTACCACGATAATTCGTTTCTATTTATAGAGGCGGATTATTTTTTTGTTTTTGACTATACTGTTATTATTATTGTTAATAAAGGGGAGACTTATTATGAAAAAGAAAACAAGAAACAAAATTATTGCTGTGGTAGCGCTCGTCGTTGTCGTACTTATCGGCTACTTCTCATTCTTCAAGAAGGATGTTGCTGAAGATAAAACCGTTAAGGTCGGTATTATGTCAGGTTCAAAAGAGAGTACTGAGATTTGGGATTCGGTAGCGAAGACGGCAAAAGATGAATACGGTATCAATCTCAAATTTGTCCGCTTCACGGACTATAACCAACCCAATACAGCCTTGGTAAATGGTGATGTGGACATTAATGCATTCCAACATTACGCTTTCCTTAAAGAATGGAATGATGCCAATAATGCTGATTTACAACCCATTGGCGATATCTTAGTTTCACCAATTCGTCTTTACTCGAAGAAACATACAGATGTGAAGGAGATTCCTAATAAAGGAACAATTGCGGTACCTAATGATACCTCTAACGAAAGTCGAGCCCTTTACGTTTTAGAAAGTGCTGGCTTGATTAAGTTAGATACAAAGGCTGGAGCTTTGGCCACAGTTAAAGATATTACTGAAAATCCAAAAGATTTGACGATCAAAGAATTGGACGGGTCGCAAACAGCTTCAGCCCTGTCTTCAGTTGATGCAGCAGTTGTAAATAATGACTTTTCAGTTCCTGCAGGTTTGACAAACAAGGAAGTTATTGCAACAGAACCTTTAAATGAAAATTCAAAACAATGGATTAACATTATTGTGGCACGAAAAGACGATAAAGACAATCAACTTTACAAAGATGTCGTTAAAGCCTATCAAACCAAAGAAACAGAAGAATTATTTGCAAAATTGTACCCTGAAAAAGGAACAATTCCTGCTTGGAATTTGAAATTGAAATAATCATAAATAGTGGAGAAGAAGATGGCAATTATTGAACTAAATAATATCAGAGTTTCCTATGAGACCAAGAAAAATAAGGTGGATGCAGTCAAAGATACAACAATCCATATCGAAAAAGGCGATATTTTTGGAATTATCGGCTACTCAGGTGCTGGCAAGTCAACGATTGTCCGTACGATTAATCTTCTGCAAAAACCAAGTGCTGGTGAGGTGAAAGTCAATGGCAAGGTTCTTTTTAAAGCGGGAGCTGATGGTAAGGATCAAGCTAAAATTAAGACGGCAGAGCTCCGTAAAGAACGTCAAAAAATCGGAATGATTTTCCAACATTTCAACCTCCTTAATGAAAAAACGGTTTTTGAAAATATCGAATTTGCGCTTTTACATAGCCCTTTATCTGATAAACAGAAGGAAGAAAAAATTCGTGACTTGCTTAATCTTGTTAGTTTGTCAGAGTTTGAAGAAAAGTACCCAGCCCAATTATCAGGTGGACAAAAGCAACGTGTAGCTATTGCGCGTGCCTTGGCGAATGATCCCGAAATTTTGATTTCTGATGAAGGAACATCTGCTTTGGATCCAAAAACAACTAATCAAATTTTGGACTTGTTGAAGGATCTCCAAAAACGTTTGGGTCTCACTATCGTTTTAATTACTCATGAAATGCATGTCGTGAAAGAAATCGCCAATAAAGTTGCAGTTATGCAGAATGGTGAAGTGATTGAGCAAAATAACCTTTTAGAAATCTTTGCCCATCCTCAAGAGCAACTGACACAACAATTCATCGATACCACATCGAATGTCTCTCGTTTTATTCATTCATTGACTGAAAATGATACATTCAGTGACTTGGCAGACGATGAAGAACTGATCTATTTGTCTTATTATGGCAATCAATCAGGAGAACCAGCTATGTCGGAAATTACCCGCAAATTTGATGTTTCAACGAATATCTTCTATGGGAATGTTGAGGTTCTACAAAATACACGTTTTGGTTCTTTAGTCGTGTCTCTAAAAGGAACAGAAGAAAATCGTTTGGCTGCTAAAGAATATTTGGCAGGCCAAAATATTGAGTTTACAGTATTGAAAGCGCAGGTGAAATAAATGACAGCATGGTTTACAGAACATTTTCCAAATGTTGTAGCCTTAGGTTTACACGGAGATACAGGTTGGGTGACTTCAATCATAGAAACACTCTTTATGGTTTTTTGGTCAGGGCTTTTTGGTGGGCTTCTTGGACTGGTATTTGGTGTCGCTCTTGTTGTGACTAACGAAGGAGGGATTACGCCTCATCGTGCACTTTACTCTTTTTTGGATAAGTTTACATCAATTTTCCGTGCAGTACCCTTTATCGTTTTACTTGCTATTATTGCTCCTGTCACTCAAAAAATTGTGGGTACACAGATTGGAACAACAGCAGCTTTGGTCCCTTTGACACTTGGTGTCTTTCCTTTTTATGCACGTCAAGTTCAAGTTGCTTTAGAAAGTGTAAATAAAGGGACGGTCGAAGCAGCACAGACTGTAGGCGCTAATTTCTGGGATATCGTCTTTACAGTTTATCTTCGTGAAGAACTTGGTAGTTTGATTCGGGTATCTACCGTTACGATTATTTCCTTGATTGGTTTAACAGCTATGGCGGGTGCGATTGGAGCAGGAGGATTAGGAAACACAGCCATCGCATATGGCTACAATCGCTTTTCTAATGATGTGACCTTCTTGGCAACCTTACTTATCCTGATTTTGGTTCTTTTGGTTCAGGTTATTGGTGATACATGGGCAAAGAGCGTGACCCATAAATGATGTAAACTGGGGGACAGTGCATGACGATTGATTTTAAAAGTGAAGTAGAAAAACGTAAAGAGGTCTTTTTGCAAGACTTAATTGCGTTACTAAAAATAAACTCTGAGCGAAATGATGAAGAGGCTAACGGAGAATTTCCTTTTGGTCCAGGACCGAGTCTTGCTATGCTGGAGTTTCTAAAGATTGCCCACAAAGATGGTTTCAAAACAGCAAATTTTGAGAATTATGTTGGAGAAGTACATTATGGTCAAGGAGAAGAAACATTGGGGATTTTTGTTCATGCTGATGTTGTTCCAGCAGGTCAAGGCTGGACAAATCCTCCTTACGAACCAACACTTAGAGAAGGACGATTGTATGCTCGCGGTGTTCTAGATAATAAAGGACCTGCACTGGCCACCTATTATGCTTTGAAAATTTTGAAAGAGGCTGGTGTACCTTTCTATAAAAAAGTAAACTTTATTATTGGAACTGATGAAGAGAGTGGATGGAAGGATATGGCTTATTACCTTCCCAAAGTACAATTGCCAGATTTTGGCTTCTCACCAGATGCACGCTTTCCGGTAGTTAATGGTGAAAAAAGTAATCTTACCGAGTATCTGCACTTTGGACATAAAAATGACGGTGACTTTATTCTCCATGATTTTAGGAGTGGCATACAAGAAAATTGTGTGCCAGAAGAGGCTAAGACTTTGATTACGAGTCCTCTCGACTTGAAAGTCGATTTTGAAAAATACCTGGAGAAGAACAGGTTGGAAGGAAGATTTGCGAAAACAGGAGCAAAAACTTCCTTACAAATTAAAGGGAAATCAGCACACAGTTCCACACCAGAAATTGGAGAAAATGCTGCAACATATTTAGCCAAGTTCCTTGCTGCATATGATTTTGGAGCAGATGCACAAAAGTTTCTAGAAGTGGCTGGTCAGAAGCTTCACCAAGATTTTGAAGGAAAGAATATTGGAATTGCTTATGAAGATGAGGACATGGGTAAACTGTCGGTCAATCCTTCTGTCTTTCACTTTGCAGAGGATGGACAGGAAAATAAGATTGCACTCAATATCCGTCACCCGAAAGGTTTGACAGAGCAAGATATCCAAGAACGACTTAGTAAGCATTTGACTGCTTTTATCCAGAAAGTAAGCATTAGTGCGCTTATTAACTACCAACCGCACTATCTTTCACCAGAAGATCCGTTAGTGCAAGTGCTTTTGAGTACTTATCGCGAACACACGGGTGATGACAGTCCACCACAAACAGTAGGTGGTGGAACATATGGGCGATTAATGAAACGCGGTGTAGCTTATGGGGCTCTTTTCCCTGATTCTGCATTTACTATGCACCAAACAGATGAGCATATAAAGCTTGAAGAACTTTATAAAGCTATTGAAATCTACACAGATGCCATTTATCGTTTGGTTTGTGTAAAAGACGAGAAAAACGCTTAGGAATCAGTGACTTTTGGGAAAAAAATATTGCAAAATGCCTCAAAAGATGATTAAATAGTAAAAGTAACACAGATTTAACAAAATCATCAGGAGGAAGCATGGAAAACAGAATTCGTGAATTTAGACAAGCTCAAAAACTTTCTCAAGAAGATTTGGCGCGCATCGCTCACGTGAGTCGACAAACCGTCAATGCTATCGAAAATGATAAATACGATCCCGAACTTCTGCTAGCTTTTAAATTAGCAGAGATTCTGGGAACTAAAGTCGACGACCTCTTTACTTTTCAGCTTAGTCATGTGAAGAAAAAAGAAGAAGATGTCTTCTGGTGTGAAAAATATCAATGTGTCCTTTGGAAACGTGCAGATGTCGAAAAAAGAGCAAACTAAGTCATAAAATAAAATAAAAAGCCTAGTCAATAGTGTATAATTGAACTATAGGCTTTTTTTAATGTTGCGGCGGGTTTCACCCTTAGTGGGAAACCGAAAAGGGAGAGTGAAAAGAGTTCCCGGAAATAGTATTTATTAATTAATGCTAAAGAAATATCAAGGAGTGCAAAAATGAACATCAAACAGCTTCGTTATGTTGTGGCTATCGCTAACAGTGGAACCTTTCGTGAGGCGAGTGAGCAGCTCTTTGTGAGTCAGCCATCTATGTCAATTGCGGTGAAGGATTTGGAGCAAGAGCTTAATTTCCAAATTTTTGAACGGACAAACACAGGAGCCAGCTTGACGATTGAAGGTGAACGTTTCTATGAGCAAGCGCAAGCGATTTTACGAGACTTTGAAGCTTTTGAGTCGAAATATGCAAAGCCGAAAGAAGCCGAACGACATTTTTCAGTTGCAAGCCAGCACTATGATTTTCTTGCTCCTGTAGGTGTTGAATTTTCAAAGAAAAATCCTGAAATCAAGAATTTTCGTGTCTTTGAATCAACGACTTATAATATTTTACAAGAAGTGGCTCAAGGGCATAGCGAGCTTGGTGTTGTGTACTTGAATAAGCATAATCGTTCTGGTATTCTCCGTATGCTGGATAAGCTGGAGCTAGATTATGAAGAGCTTTTTATTTCACAAACACATATTTATTTACGTAAAAATCATCCTTTGACACGTAAGAAAAGCATCAAAACCAGTGATTTGAAAGCTTTAGACCGTGTTCGCTTCACTCAAGAAAATGAACAATTTCTTTACTACTCGGAAGACCTTGTGGAAACTTTTGAAAATACTTTTATTTATAATGTGACCGACCGTGCAACCTTAAATGGTATCTTGGAGCGTACAGATGCTTATGCGACAGGTTTAGGATTTATTGATAAGGAAAGTGTACACAATGTCACGGTTATTCCAATGGATGGAGATAATGTAAACAGCTTGATTTTGGTTAAACAAAAAGGTCAACTTTTAACAGATGCAGCCAAGTCTTACAAGCGCAGTTTAGAAGTTTATTTTGAAAATTATAAGTTTTAGCCAGCCTAGAGTCTAGGCTAGAAAAAATATGAAAATTAGTGTAAAATAGAGCAGTATACAAATTTTGTAAAACATTTAACATAGGAGAACTCACATAATGGTAAAATTAGTTTTTGCACGTCACGGTGAATCAGAATGGAACTTGGCTAACCTTTTCACAGGTTGGGCTGACGTGGACCTTTCAGAAAACGGAACACAACAAGCAATTGATGCAGGTAAACTCATCAAAGCTGCAGGTATCGAATTTGATATCGCGTACACTTCTGTATTGAAACGTGCGATCAAAACTACAAACTATGCACTTGAATACTCTGACCAACTTTGGGTACCAGTTGTAAAAACTTGGCGCTTGAACGAACGTCACTACGGCGGTTTGACTGGCTTGAACAAAGCTGACGCTGCTGCAAAACACGGTGATGAGCAAGTTCACATCTGGCGTCGTTCATATGATGTATTGCCACCAGCAATGCCACGTGATGATGAGTACTCAGCACATGCTGACCGTCGTTATGCTAACCTTGAAGATAGCCTTATCCCTGATGCTGAAAACCTCAAAGTTACACTTGAACGTTCATTGCCATTCTGGGAAGATCAAATCGCTCCAGCATTGAAAGACGGTAAAAACGTATTCGTTGGTGCACACGGTAACTCAATCCGCGCATTGGTAAAACATATCAAACAGCTTTCAGATGATGAAATCATGGATGTTGAAATCCCTAACTTCCCACCACTCGTGTTCGAATTTGATGATAATTTGAACCTTGTTAAGGAATACTACCTTGCACCAAAACAAGCATAAATAATACGATAAGACCTGCATCAAGCAGGTTTTTTCTTTTCTTTAAAAAATGTAAGGTAAAATACAGCTTATTGTGGTAAAATGTTTAGGTATAAATATGACGAGTTAAAATTAGGATAGGGTTCCATGTCTGAGAAAAGAAAAACACGAAACGAATTAAACGGAAAAAAAGATAAAACACGTAAGTTATTAAAAAACCCAACCATGTTGGCATCTGGGCGCGTTAAGCTTCTCTTTTTTGTCATCACGGTTCTCTTTTTAGTTTTGATTGGTAAGCTGTACCACATGCAAATCATGAATCAGAGCTTTTATGAAAGTAAACAAGCAGGGGGCGCAGGCTCGTTACAAATCGTTCAAGGCGCACCTCGTGGGAATATTTATGACGCGAAAGGTGTTCCTTTAGCGACAACAGAACCTGTTGAAGCGATCGAGTATACGCGCGGGCAAAATACGACAGCAGATGATATGCGTAAAATTGCGGACCGTCTTGCTGGCATCTTAACTTTAGATAATGATTTTAAACAAATTACCGAGCGAGATAAAAAGGATTATTTTTTGGCTGATGCCAACAACTTGGAGAAAATTGCTAAAAGTCTGACCAAGGAAGAAAAAACAGATGAGAAGGGGAATTCGCTTTCAGGTTCTGAAATTTATAATGTCCAACTCAGTAAGGTAACCGAGGCGGATATTAACTTTAATGAGCAGCAAATGTTTGCAGTCAAGCTCTTTAAAGAAATGAATTCAACAACTATCTTTAATACAACGATTATTACAACAAGTAATCTTACAGCAGAACAGCAGGCTTATATTGGAGAACATGAGGGCGAACTGCAGGGGATTTCTGTAGGAACCAGCTGGAACCGCAAATATGCGGATACAGCGCTTAAGCCTATATTAGGTACGGTAACGACTCAGAAACAAGGTATCCCAGAAGATATGCTGGACGAGTACCTTAAAGAAGGTTTCCAACGCAATGACCGTGTCGGGACTGCCTTTTTAGAAAAGGGCTATGAAAAGTACTTGCAAGGGACACATACGATTAGTAACGTATTGACCGATAAGCAAGGCAATGTCACTGGAACGGAAGTGAAACAAAAAGGGAGCAAGGGAGATAATCTCAAACTTACGATCGATTTGAAATTCCAAGATGCTGTTGATAAGATTTTGGAAACCGAAATGAACAATATGATCGCGGATGGTTTTGGGACTTATTCGCAGGGCGCATATGCTGTTGTGTTGGACTCTAAGACGGGCGCGGTTTTAGCCTTGTCGGGACTTAAACGCGACGAAACAACAGGGGCAATGCAAAGTAACACTAACGGCACCTTCCAAGATGCTTTTGTTCCTGGTTCGGTAGTTAAGCCAGCAACGCTGACAGCTGGCTGGAATGCCAATGTTATTGCCGGTAATCAAATTCTCAATGATATGCCTATCCAGATAGCAGGGTCAAGTTTGATCGAATCATGGTTTACCAATGGCATCCTTCCAATTAATGCTGTCCAAGCCCTAGAATATTCTTCTAATACATATATGGTTCAAATAGCACTCAAGTTGCTAGGCCAACCTTACGTTCCTAACATGGCTGTTGATGGTACAGACCGTGTAGCTGCCTTCAAAAAGCTACGTGAAGCCTTTGCTTCCTATGGAATGGGAACAACAACAGGATTTGATATTCCTGGAGAAATACCAGGCTTCATTAGAGATGCAAATGAGATAACAGTTTCTGACTTGCTCATGGAATCTTTCGGTCAGTTTGATACCTATACACCACTTCAACTTGCAACATACGGTATGACCTTGGCAAATAATGGTGAGCGTTTAGCACCGCATATTGTGGACGGTATCTATGAAACCAACTCTGAAGGAGGAATGGGTAAACTTGTTAAAAATATCACGCCGAAAATCATGGACAAAGTAAATATCACCCCAGAAAACATGGATGTCCTACATAATGGTATGTATCAAGTCGTTCACGGGAATGACTTTGTAAATGGGCAAATCGGTGCTACAGGTTACTACATGCGCCCTTCACAAGGTGCTGAAGTTTCTATTTCTGCTAAAACAGGTACTGCCGAAGTAACATATGTGGCCCCAGATGGCACAAGTGTACCCGTAACAGTAAACAATGTTGTCGCTTATGCACCAACCGAAAACCCACAAATTTCTATCGGTGTTATGGTTCCGCAAACTACGGTTAAAGAAGGTGGTGTGACCTCGAAGATTGGTCAAAATATTACACGTGAGATTACTAACCTCTATAACTCTATGTATCATTTTAAATAAAATAAAAAACCAGCTCAATGAGAGTTGGTTTTAATTTAAGCTTTTTTGACTAAAAAGTAGCTATAACGAATCAAAACGTAAGTAACTGCGAAGAAGGCAATTACAAGTTCTATCACAGAGAGAGGAGTAAGTAAGGCTGTGAAGGCCGGATAACTTTGAGCCATAAGATGAACTGCAGTAGCAGAAATAACCAAAGGGAAGGTAAAGGCAGCGTAGCTTGGGTAAAAAGGTAGACGGAGCAAAGGAATAACGAGGACCACAGTTGCAAGATAAATCAACTGTGAAAGCAGGAATAAACCGAAAACAAAAAGATTTGACTTGCTTTCTGTCACAGTAAGGTAGGCTGCTAAACAGAGAGAACCTGGAGCTGTAAGGATGGTGATGAGTGGAAGCGTCGACTCATGCATTTTTTTGAAAATAAAGATACGATGTGTAATAATCGGGAGCAATATAAAGTAGAAGAGGAGCGCAGGCCAAAGTACGATACGGCCGATTTCTAGATTAAATACTGTTGCTGTATTGGGGATAACACCCAAGCCTACAAAGGTAATAAACCAGCTCGGATAGACATGGACCATTCCGACTTTTTGCGGCAAGATGTGAAGAGCAACAAAATAAGCCATCAAGAGAAAATGTAGGAAGATAGCAAGCAGCCAAATGAAGTAAACCAGACTTGAGTGGGGGAAAATCCTATTGAGAAAGACACAAATGACCATCCAAGCCATAGTGAAAGTTGGGGAAACTGAGCCAACGATAGGATCTTTAAGAGCTTCCAGCAGATGGCGCATCGTAAAAATAAGTTTCAACATGATCAGAAACATAAAAAAGAGACCAACAAGGTCAAAAGTATTTCCTATAAAGGTGAATCCTTTGGAATAAAGTAGATTTCCCAAGGAGACCATACCTAAAATTAGACCGCAAATAGGGATAGGGATTTTTTTCAAAAAATTTAAAAACATTTGTTTCATCGAGAACTCCTAGTATTTACATGATTATTGAGTATGAACTTTAGTGAAACTAACAGTTCAAGCACTGCTTTAAGTATAAAACACTTGATTTAATTTGTAAAATGAATTATTGTAATTATAGTAATAGAAAAAAGTAATAAAAAAATAAAGGAGATATAATGTTTTCACTGTTTGAAACCTTCATCGCCATATATGAAACGCGGAGTTTTACCAAAGCAGGGCAGTACTTGTTTATTTCCCAACCCACAGTGACGGTCAGGATAAAGAAATTAGAAGAAGAAGTGGGCAATTCGCTTTTCATTCGCGGAAAGAACCGCGAAGTCATTCCTACAGAAGCAGCAAAATTGCTGTATAAGAAAGCAGTCCAGTATGTTCAAGACTGGGAAAACTTACAATCTGAACTCAATCAGACGACACTTGCCAAGAAACCTTTTAAAATTGGGATATCACAGAGTGCAGCCATCGGAATTATGCCTTTGCTATACCCTAAACTTGTTCCTTACTTGGATCAGATTGATTTAAAAATATCTATGTATGATTCAGAAAAAGTTTTTAATAAGGTTGAAAATCATGATTTGCATTTTGGCATTATCGAAAAACCTTTGGCAAGTGAGCAGGTAGAAGCCTTTCCACTGTTTAAAGATGAATTAGTTCTTGCCGGTAACTTAGAGAGCGAAACTTTTTTTACAAGAGAAATTGGTTCAGGTGTAGGGCATTACATCAAGAAATATCTCCAAGAAGAAAGCTTTAAACCACGTTACTTGGTAAGAATGAACAATAATGACATGATTATTGCCCATATTCAAGCTGGCTTAGGTGTGTCTTTAATTTCAAAACGCTTTATTTCAGAAGGAATGCCTTATCAAAGTTTAGGCAACAAATATCAGCGGAGCTTTACCAGCATTACTTATGCAGAAGAAAAAGACCCTCTTATGCTAGAAATTGTGCAGCATATCAGAGAATCTAGAGAATCTATTGTGGGAGATGTCGCATTAACCAATCGCCAATAGTGTGGTAGACCTCTTCATATTCTGTCTCAAAGAGAATCTCATGACGTAATTCAGGAAAAAGCTGGAGTTTGAGGTGTTTAAATCCTGCTTTTTGGAGTTTCTTATAAACTTTTTGCGGTCCTTTACCCCAGTCGCCGACCGGATCAGCCGCACCGCTGATAATTAGAATTGGCAAGTCCGCGGGCATATTATACATCCAGTTTTTTTGATTGGCCCTATGGACTAGTGAGAAAAGTGTCGCAAAACCATTACGTGTAAACGTAAAGCCAAGTAGAGGATCATTTTCATAGGAAGAGACATTACTTTGATTTTTTGAAAGCCAGTTAAAATTCCCTTTTTCAGGGAATTTTTTGCTATAGCTACCAAAAGCAAGCTTATCTATCAAAGGAGCGACAACTTTTGGTTTTTTTTGACTTATTTTCTTAATGAAGGGCAGGAAGAAATTCAAATGGAGAGGACTTGTCCCCGTTCCCATAAATATCACCCCCTGAATATCAACAGGATAATCTTGCAGAACGTTACGCAAAGCAAAAGAACCCATACTGTGTCCCATCATGAAATAAGGCAGTGTGGGGAGCTTTTTCTTTGTCCAAGTTTTGACTTTATAAATATCAGAGAGGACATTCTGGGGACCAGCGGTACCAAAGTAACCGTAAAGTGGCTCTTTCTGCTGTACAGAATGCCCATGTCCTAAATGGTCATGACCGACCACTGCGAATCCCAAACTATTGAGGTAGAGGGCAAAAGCGTGGTAGCGTTCAATGTTTTCTGCCATACCATGAATGAGTTGGATTACCGCCTTTGGATGTTCCAGCGGCCAGTAAAGCAGATGTAGTTCAGTTTGCTCATCGCTAGATTGTAGGGTGTATTGTTCAACCATATCGGAAAGTCCTCTTTCAGTAAATCATTATCAGGATTGAAATTTATTATAACAAAAAAAAGGCTAAGCTGCTGCTGCTTTGAGAGTCATTGTTGCTCTTTGAAAGCACATTAGGCTTAAATGTACAGAAATTTAAGTTATGGTATAATACACAATATCTCACATTCACAGGGTAGAATAGTTCCACAGAATATGAGGATAATTCTCTGAGCGAAAGGTGTGGTATAATAGTTATGACTTTATCACACAGAAAGAAGAAAGGAACACATGGTCTATTATCCTGAACCAATCGCTAAACTTATAGAAAGCTTTAGCAAACTGCCCGGTATCGGGCAAAAAACAGCAACACGTCTAGCCTTTCACACGATTGGTATGGATGATCAAGATGTTAATGAATTTGCCCGAAACCTTATTTCGGCAAAACGTGATTTACGTTTTTGCTCGGTTTGCGGTAATCTGACAGAGAGTGATCCCTGTGCTATCTGTGAAGACCCTCTGCGTGATCGCACAACCATATTGGTTGTAGAGGAAAGTAAAGATGTCTTAGCAATGGAGAAAATCCGCGAATACAGAGGACTGTATCATGTTTTGCACGGAACGATTAGTCCAATGAATGGTATCGGACCGGATGAGATTAACGTGAAAAGTCTCTTAACTCGTCTCATGGGAGACAGTGAAGTAGAAGAAGTTATTCTCGCGACAAATGCAACATCTGATGGTGAAGCAACGGCGATGTATCTTTCACGGATGATTAAACCCGCTGGAATCAAAGTGACCCGCTTAGCGCGTGGCCTTGCAGTTGGCTCAGATATTGAGTATGCGGATGAAGTTACCCTATCCAAAGCAGTTGAAAATCGTATGGAAATTTAAGTGGAGAAAATTATGTCAAAAGAAACATTGATTTTATTATATGGTGGTCGAAGTGCAGAACGAGAAGTTTCCGTTCTTTCAGCTGAAAGCGTAATGCGTGCAGTAAACTATGACAAGTTTAGAGTGAAGACTTACTTTATCAGTCAAGCTGGTGATTTTATTAAAACACAAGAATTCACTGAAACACCCGCAGAAAATGAAAAATTAATGACCAATGAGACGGTCAAGTCAGAACAAAAAGTTGCACCATCGGATATTTATGAAAAAGGTGCAGTGGTTTTCCCTGTTTTACATGGGCCAATGGGCGAAGATGGCTCAATTCAAGGCTTCTTAGAAATTATGCGTCTAGCTTATGTTGGTCCCAATATTTTATCGGCCAGCAGTACAATGGATAAACTTTTAGCTAAGCATGTATTTAGTGCTGTAGGTGTACCGCAAGTTCCTTATGTTGCGGCATATGCTGATGAAAATCAAGAAAAAATTCATGCAGAAGTTCAAGAGAAATTGACTTTCCCTGTTTTTGTCAAACCGGCCAATATGGGTTCAAGCGTTGGCATTTCTAAAGTCAGCAGCTTAGAAGAGCTAGAAGAAGGTCTTGCAGAAGCTTATAAATATGATAATCGTGTGGTGATTGAACAAGGGGTTAATGCACGAGAAATCGAATGTGCTGTTTTAGGAAATGGGGGCAAAGTGCGTTCGACACTGCCTGGCGAAGTCGTTAAAGACGTTGATTTTTATGACTACCGTTCAAAATACATCGATAATAAAATCGAAATGGCCATTCCTGCAGATATTCCAGCAGAAGTCGCACAGAAAATGCGTAACTATGCAGAGAAAGCTTATCAAGCAATGAATGGTGGGGGACTCTCACGTTGTGACTTTTTCTATGATGAACAAGGAGATATCTATCTCAATGAAATTAATGCCATTCCAGGATTCACACAATGGTCAATGTACCCATTGCTCTGGGAAAATATGGGACTTTCATACAGTGAGTTGATTGAAGAACTTGTTTCTCTGGCTCAAGAAGCCTTCGAAATTCGTGAAAGTCATCTCTTATAAAAATAGAACAACTTCAGGCCACGAACCTGAAGTTTTTATTATCATTCTTTCAGCTTTAGCAGAATAGAATGATAATACGCAAGGAGCGAAGCGAGTGGTGAACCCTTAGCTATTCTTTCTGCTTTAGCAGATTAGAATGATAATACGCAAGAAGTGTATGGGCTGAGCACACTCTTTTTGACAAATTATGAGGCGCCCTATATAATGAGAGGAAAGAGGAGATACACATGGGAACAATTTACGACAGCAAGACCAAAAATAGATTGAAAAGAGCTGATGGTCAACTGCAAGGCGTGTTGCGCATGCTAGAAGAAGAAAAAGATTGTGATGCTGTAGTGACACAACTTAAAGCAGTACGTTCAAGTTTAGACAGTTTGATCGGTCTGATTGTAGCTGAAAATTTACAAAACTGCCTTCTACTATTAGAAGGTGACGATGAAAAAGAACGTGAGAAGAAAATAAGTCAAGCCATAAAAATGATTATTAAAAAGTAATTGTTTTTGAATAGAAGGTTATAAGGCTACCGTTGACAACCGTACGCTGTATTTTCATGGCGAATCGGTGCGTTATGAAAGGACTTTTGATATAATAAACTCATCATGAAACTAACACTACACGAAATAGCCCGCATTGTCGGCGCAACAAATAATTGGTCAGAACTGGCAGATACAGAAATTCATAATATTGAGTTTGACAGCCGCAAAATCCAAGAAGGTGATCTTTTCTTGCCACTTAAAGGTGCAAGAGATGGTCACGCATTTATTGAGACAGCCTTTGCACAAGGTGCTCTTGCGACATTCGCTGAACAAGAAGTAGCCGAGCCCCATTTACGTGTTGAGGATTGTCTAGAAGCTTTCCAAAAATTAGCCCAGTATTATCTAGAAAAAATAGCAGTAGAAGTTATCGCTGTGACGGGATCAAACGGGAAAACCACAACCAAAGATATGATTCAGGCTGTACTTTCGGAAAAATATAAAACCTATAAGACACAAGGCAATTATAATAACGAAATTGGAATGCCTTATACCATTCTTCATATGCCTGACGATACTGAAAAAATCGTATTGGAGATGGGCATGGATCGTCTGGGGGATATTGACCTTCTATCTAAAATAGCTAAGCCTAAAATTGCTCTTGTTACGCTTATTGGTGAATCACATTTGGAATTTTTCGGTACACGCGATAAAATTGCTGAAGGAAAGCTTGGAATTAAAGCGGGCTTGCGCCCAGATGGTGAACTTATTGTGCCTGCAGATAAGATTATTAATAAGTATTTACCAGCAGACACAAAAATTACCCGTTTTGGACCAGATGAGGATATTTTTGTTACACAGCTTATCGAACACAAGGATCAACTCAGTTTCACAACAAACTTCTTAGACGAAGAAATTACAATTCCGGTGCCGGGTAAATTTAATGCAACTAACGCAATGCTTGCGGCTTATGTGGGTAAGCTGCTTGACATTGATGAGACCAAAATCAAGCACGCCCTGTCTCATGTTGCCTTGACACGTAACCGTACAGAGTGGAAGAAGGCAAGTAATGGCGCAGATATTCTTAGTGATGTTTACAATGCTAACCCAACGGCCATGAAGCTTATCTTGGAAACCTTCCAAGCCATACCTAAAAATGAAAGTGGACGGAAACTCACTGTTCTTGCTGATATGCTCGAACTAGGTGATCAAGCTCCAGAACTTCACGCAGGAATTGCCGCAGCAATTGATTTCTCGAAAATGGATCACGTTTATCTCTATGGTGACTTGATGAAATATTTGCTAGCAGAATTACCAGAAGATAAAGTATCGTACTTTACCGACCTTAACCAATTGACGGAGACACTCCAAAACACGCTTCAACCTCAAGATCAACTTTTACTCAAAGGATCTAACAGCATGAAATTAGGAACAATCGTTGAAGAGTTACAAAACTAAGCACGCAAGTGCTTTTTTATTATCATTCTTTCTGCATTAGCAGAATAGAATGATAATACGCGAGGAGAATTAGCCTCGCTTTTTTCTTTTTCTAAAGAAGTATTGTGCTAAGAGCAAAATTATATTGTGAAATTGTCAGATAATGTTCGGAAATGACGTATAAAAAAATTAAATGGCAAAAATTTAGAAAAAATATGTAGAAAAGTCTTTACAATTCAGATTGAATTAAGTATAATAGAGAACATAATAAATTTTCAGACAATAATAAACAAATGCAAATTGTCGGATAAGTCAAACAGAAAGAGGATGTTACATGGATAATTGGAAAAAAGTATCATTAGGAACACTTGCCCTGGCTTCGGTCGGGCTCTTGGCAGCATGTGGAAATGGCGGAGGTGGCTCTAAGACAGCTAACCCACAACTTTCCGTTCCGACAAATATTGCTACATTGGATTCGGGCTTGGCTACAGACACTTACTCAAACCTCTTCATCGGGAATACCCAAGAAGGATTGACACGTGTAGATGACAAAGGTGTGGCGCAAAACGCGATGGCATCAGATATTAAAGTCTCTGATGATGGCTTAACATATACCATCACTTTGCGTGATGACTTGAAATGGTCAAACGGCGATGAATTGACAGCAAAAGACTTCCTTTATTCATGGCAACGTGCTGTAAACCCTGCAACAGGTTCACAATACGCTTACTTGCTTGGTAACATCAAGAACGCCAATGAAATTAACACAGGTAAGATTAAAGACCTCAATCAGTTGGGTGTAAAAGCTAATGGCGACCACGAGTTGGTGATTACTTTGACACAACCAACACCATACTTTAAATTCCTCTTGGCAAACAGCGTTTACTACCCTGTAAACAAATCAGCTGTTGAAGAATTTGGTAAACAATATGGAACTTCATCTGATAAAGTCGTTTACTCTGGACCATTCATCTTCAAAAAAGATGCTGGTTGGACAGGGACAAACAACAGTTATTCTCTTGTGAAAAACCCAGATTACTATGACAAAGACAATGTAAAATCAGACGAAATTGATTACACTGTTCAATCTAACCCGAATACAGCGGTTCAACTCTTCAAACAAGGAAAATTGGACCAAGCCAGCTTAGGTACGATGGACTTATACAATGCTAATAAAGGTTACAATGATGGTAAAGATCTTGTTGTCTTGAAAGAAGCAACTACAGCTTACCTTCAATATAACCAATCAGGCGGTGGTACAACAAGCCCAGAAGTCGCTAAAGCATTGCAAAATAAAAATATCCGTGATGCTTTGAATCTTGCGACTGACCGTAAGAGTATCGTTGATCAATTCATTCCAGCGGGTACAGTAGCACAAACATTCACACCAGCAGGTATGTCTGTCACAGCAGATGGTAAAGACTTTGCTGAATTTGCAAAACAAGATTACAACTTCGATGCTGCAAAAGCTAAAGAACTTTGGGAAAAAGGTCTGAAAGAAATTGGTGTTACATCACTGAACATTCAGTACACAACCGATGCTGATGCACCTGTATCAAAATCAGTCGCTGACTTCTTGCAAGCTTCACTTTCTAAAACATTGCCAGGCTTGACACTTACTCAAAAAATCGTACCTTTCCAACAACGTTTGAAAGATTCACAAAACCAAAACTTTGATATCGTTCTTTCACTCTGGGGTGGTGACTACGCTGAACCATCAACATTCTTGCAACTCTTTGCAGATGGCTCAGGTTATAACGATGGTAAATTTGTAAATCCTGCATATCAAGCAGCTTGGACAAAAGCATCAACATTGCCAGTAGTCTTGGATGACAAAGCACGTGATGCAGCATATAAAGATGCTGAAGCAGCACTCTTTAATGAATCAAGCATCAACCCATTGTATTACCGTGCAACACCAGCGCTCCGTAACCAACACCTTAAAGGTTTGCAATTCAACTCAACAGGTTTGTCTTACGATCTCAAAGGTGTTTACATCGAAAAATAGTAGGCACTAACATCAAACGAATAAGTAGGGCTTATGAGGCCTACTTTTCGTGTTTTTATTAAGGAATTTTTATATGTTAGCTAAATATCTTGTAAAACGTATCTTATTGATGCTCTTAACATTATTTGTGGTTATTACAGCGACTTTCTTCCTGATGCAGGTAATGCCAGGAACACCCTTTAATAACCCCAAATTAACCCCAGAGCAAATTCAACAACTAAATGTTGCATATGGTTTAGATAAACCTCTTATTGTGCAGTACTTCATTTATCTCCAAAATGCTTTCACGGGTAACTTCGGTACATCATTTACCTTTGCCAACCAACCTGTAAGCACAATGATCGCACAACGTCTTCCGGTTTCAGCACAACTTGGTTTCCAAGCCTTGATTATCGGTGTCGTTGTCGGAACATTCTTTGGTGTTGTTGCTGCCCGCTTTAAAAATACATGGGTCGATGGACTTTTGAGTATCATTTCTACAGTCTTCTTCTCAGTACCTTCCTTCATCGTAGGTACTTTACTCCTCCTTTACTTTGGTTACACTTGGGAACTTCTTCCAGTATCAGGCTGGGGAACGTTTGCGCAGACTATCTTACCGTCGCTTGCGCTCTCCTTTGCTCCAATGTCACAGGTCATGAGTTTTGTCCGTGCACAGATGATTGAGTCGCTTTCATCAGACTATATCCTCCTGGCACGTGCCAAAGGTTTATCTGATCGTGAAGTCTTATGGAAACATGCGATCCGTAACTCATTGATTCCAATGCTGACACTTATTGGCCCAATGAGTGCCGGGCTCTTGACAGGTTCTGTCCTTATCGAGTCAATTTTCTCGATTCCTGGTATCGGTCAACAGTTTGTACAGTCGATTCCTTCAAAGGACTTCCCTGTCATCATGGGTACTACAGTTGTCTATGCCGTAATGTTGATGGCGATGATTTTGATCACCGATATTATTACAGCATTTGTTGATCCACGTGTACGTTTGGACTAGAAAGGAGGGGAGAAAATGGAAAATATTAACAGCAAATTTAAACTTGTAACAAACCGTGATTTTGAAGCGAGTGAAATGATCGCAAAACCTGCCCTCACTTTTTGGCAAGATGCATGGCGACGTTTTAAGAAAAATAAAGTAGCAATGGTAGCGATGGTTGTCGTTATCTTCACTCTGTTGTTCTCTGTGGTTTCAACATTTTTTGTCCCACAATCAGCAGCCAATAACTTTGATCCGAATGCGGTTCAAACCTATAAAAACTTACCCCCTAAGCTAGGAAATGTAAATATTCCTGGTTGGAACGGTAATTTTGCAGCACCAGGAAGCACAATCGCAGAAGACCTGTACCAAGTACAAAATGTCCCAGAAGGTGAATCTTTTATCTTTGGTACAGACTCTTTAGGACGTTCGATTGCTAAACGTACAATCGTTGGTTTGCGTATTTCCTTGATTATCGCTTTTGCCTCTATCGTCTTTGACGTACTGATCGGGATTACTTATGGTTTAATCTCCGGTTGGATTGGCGGAAAAGTGGACACGGTCATGCAACGTATCATTGAGATTATCAGCTCTATTCCAAGTTTGGTTATTGTAACCATGTTTGGTCTCCTACTTGGGCAAGGTATTGTTTCAATCGTCCTTGCTATTGGTCTCTTTATCTGGACAGGTATCGCCCGGCAGGTAAGGAATATGACCCTGTCTCTTAAGGAACGTGAGTTTGTTCTTGCTGCGAAGACCTTAGGTGCCAGCCCGTTCAAAATCATGGTTAAACACCTTATTCCAAACATGTTAGGTGTTATTATCGTACAAATTATGTTTGATATTCCATCGGTAATTTTCTTTGAAGCGGTTCTTTCGGCGATTAACTTGGGGGTTAAACCACCAACAGCATCGCTAGGTTCATTGATTTCAGATGGTATTCAAAGCTTGCAATTCTATCCATTCCAAGTTGCAGTACCTGCAGTAGTCTTGTCTCTCCTGTCACTCGCCTTCTTCCTCTTTGGTTACGGCTTACGTGACGCTTTCGATCCAAAATCAGGCCAAGACTAAGAAATGAGGAAGTAAAATGACTGAAAAAGAAGAAAAAGTACTTGAAGTAAAAAATCTGCATGTTCATTTCAAAACATATGCTGGGAAGGTCAAAGCCATCCGTGATGTTTCGTTTGATTTGAAAAAAGGGGAAACCTTAGCTATCGTTGGTGAATCAGGTTCTGGTAAATCTGTCACTACGAAAACGCTTATGGGCCTCAATGCAGCAAATGCCGAAATCCCTCAAGGAGAGATTCTCTTTAAAGGGCGTAATCTCTTAGACATCAAAGAAGAAGATTGGCAAAAGATTCGCGGTAATGAAATCTCGATGATTTTCCAAGATCCGATGACTTCGCTTGATCCAACCATGCGTATTGGTAACCAAATTGCTGAGCCATTGATCAAGCACAGAGGAATGAAGAAGAAAGAAGCTTTAGTAAAAGCTTTGGAATTGATGAAGGCTGTAGGGATTCCCCAAAGTGAGCAGCACATTAATGACTATCCACACCAATGGTCGGGAGGGATGCGCCAACGTGCAGTTATTGCCATCGCGCTTGCAGCTGATCCAGAAATTCTTATCGCAGATGAACCAACGACAGCTTTGGACGTTACTATTCAAGCGCAAATCATGCAAATGATGTCAGAGCTTCAACAGCGTATCGAATCATCAATTATCTTTATCACCCATGATTTGGGTGTAGTGGCTGGTTTTGCTGATCGTGTGGCCGTGATGTATGCAGGCGAGATTGTGGAGTATGGAACAGTAGAAGAAATCTTCTATAATCCACAACATCCTTATACATGGGGACTTCTCGATTCTATGCCAACGGTGGATACTGATGTTGAACGTTTGGTTTCCATTCCAGGGACACCTCCAGACTTACTCAATCCCCCTAAAGGCGATGCTTTTGCCTTGCGTAACCAACACGCTCTCGAAATCGACTTTGAAGAAGAACCACCTTATTTTGAAGTGTCACCAACACATCAAGTAAAATCATGGCTCTTAGATGAACGCTCACCAAAAGTTCTGCCATCTGAAAATATCCAACAACGCTGGACCCGTTGGGAAAAAATGAAAATGAAGGGAAATGCTGAATAATGACTGAAGAAAGAAAAAAACTTGTCGAATTCAAAGGTGTTGACCTGGTTTTCAACAAAGGAAAAAAGAATGTTAATAAAGCCATTAATGACGTTTCCTTTCATATCTATGAGGGAGAAACCTTTGGCCTTGTAGGTGAATCTGGTTCAGGTAAAACAACAATCGGCCGTGCAATCATGAAGCTTTACGACATCAATAAAGGAGAAATCCACTTTAATGGCAATGATGTCAGCAAGATTAAAGGTGCTGAGTTGAAAAAATTCCGTGAAAAAGTACAAATGATTTTCCAAGACCCCCAAGCCTCATTGAATGGCAGAATGCGGGTCAAAGACATTATTGCTGAAGGTATTGATGTCAATGGGTTGGCTAAGAATAACGAAGACCGTACAGAAAAGGTCAAAGAACTTCTTAAACTCGTTGGTCTTAACCAAGACCACATGACACGTTATCCTCATGAGTTTTCAGGTGGTCAACGTCAACGTATCGGTATCGCCCGTGCCTTAGCGGTAAATCCTAAATTTATCGTGGCTGATGAGCCAATCTCAGCTTTGGATGTCTCTATTCAGGCACAGGTTGTTAACTTGATGCGTGATATTCAGGAAAAAGAAGGCTTGACTTATCTGTTCATCGCCCATGATTTATCTATGGTAAAATACATCTCTGACCGAATCGGAGTGATGCACTGGGGTAAAATTCTGGAAATCGGAACATCTGATCAGGTTTACAATAATGCTTTACACCCTTATACACAATCTTTGTTGAGTGCCATTCCTGCGCCGGATCCTATCTCAGAGCGTAGCCGTGTCCCACAAGCTTATGATCCAACAACAGAGTTGGATGGTCAGCTTCGTGAATTGCGTGAGATTACGCCAGGACACTTTGTTCTTTCGACAGAAGAAGAAGCCGAAGAATACAGAAAAATTGCAATGGTATAAAAATAACTGCACCTTGAAAGGTGTAGTTTTTTTATCAACCCCAGAAAAGCATCTGGGGACTATTTTATTATTGAATTTACCTTAAATGGTATAAAATGAAGTTAAGGTAATTCACAGTATTTTTATAAATGAAAGAGGAAAGAGGAAGGATGATGAACTTTTTTACTGAAATTATAAGTAACCAAATTTTAATCACGGCCATCGTGGGATGGTTTGCTGCACAAATCATCAAAATTATTGTCGATATCTTTCGCTACCGTAAACTGGATTGGCGATTGCTTTTTGCGACAGGCGGTATGCCGAGCTCGCACAGTGCTTTAGTGGTTTCTATGACAACAGCGACAGGTCTTTCGCAAGGTTTTGACTCCGCTGTATTTGCTGTTGCTACTGTTTTTGCATTCGTCGTGATGTATGATGCGCAAGGAATAAGGCGTCAAGCAGGGACACATGCTTATATTTTAAATATCATTATCAAAACAATCGAAAACCCTAAGATAAATGCAGAAAAAGCCTTGAAAGAACTTCTAGGTCATACACCTTTTCAAGTCTTGGGTGGAGCAATTTTAGGAATTATTGTGGCCCTTTTAATGAATTAAAGAGATAACAAACCTCCTAAAAGCCGTATAGCAATTGATAAAGAACAGTTTCCCTGTTTTTTTGCTATAATAATAAGGCATATATTTTGATAAGAATAGGTTAAAAAATGAATAGAGCAGAAGAAATAAAAAAACGCCGTACCTTTGCCATCATCAGTCACCCGGATGCTGGTAAAACAACAATAACAGAACAACTCCTTAAGTTTGGTGGAGCAATCCGTGAGGCCGGAACGGTCAAAGCACGTAAAACAGGAAATTTTGCAAAATCGGACTGGATGGACATTGAAAAAGAACGTGGAATTTCCGTGACTTCATCAGTTATGCAGTTTGATTATGCTGGCAAGCGCGTGAATATCTTGGATACACCAGGGCACGAGGACTTCTCTGAGGATACCTACCGTACTTTGATGGCCGTTGATGCTGCGGTCATGGTTATTGATAGCGCCAAAGGTATCGAGGCCCAAACCAAAAAACTTTTCCAAGTTGTAAAACGCCGTGGCATTCCTGTATTTACCTTTATTAATAAATTGGACCGTGATGGTCGTGAACCGCTAGACTTACTGAGCGAATTAGAAGATATTTTGGGTATCGCTTCTGTGCCTATGAACTGGCCAATCGGTATGGGGAAAAACTTCCAAGGGCTCTATGACTTTTATAACAAACGTATCGAAGTTTATCAACCTGAAAATGGCGAGCGCTTCATTGAGTTTGGGGAAAATGGTGAAATTGATGCCAGCCATCCACTGACAAGTAATCCTTTCTATGCGCAAGCTATGGAAGATGCCGAGCTCTTACTTGATGCCGGGAATGAATTTGACGAAAAAGAAGTGCTTGCTGGTCAGTTGACACCTGTCTTCTTTGGTTCGGCCTTGACAGACTTTGGGGTCGAAACCTTCTTGGATACTTTCTTAACTTATGCGCCAGAGCCAAATGGACATAAGACTGTTGAGGATGAAATTATCGATCCATTACGTGAAGAATTCTCTGGTTTTGTCTTTAAGATTCAAGCCAACATGGATATTCGTCACCGCGACCGTATTGCCTTTGTGCGGATTGTGTCGGGTGAATTTGAGCGAGGAATGGGCGTAAAACTCCTTCGGACAGGGAAACAAGTCAAACTTTCAAATGTGACTCAGTTTATGGCAAAATCTCGTGAAAATGTCGAAAATGCGGTAGCAGGTGACATCATTGGGGTTTACGATACAGGAACTTACCAGGTTGGTGACACGCTGACCACAGGTAAACTTAAAACACCTTTTGAACCACTACCAACTTTTACACCAGAACTCTTTATGCGCGTGACTGCTAAAAATGTCATGAAGCAAAAATCATTCCAAAAAGGGATTGAGCAGTTGGTGCAAGAAGGGGCGATACAGCTCTACAAAACCTATACGACAGGGGAAATCATGCTTGGTGCGGTTGGTCAACTGCAATTTGAAGTTTTCAAACACCGGATGGAGAATGAGTACAATTCAGAAATTATCATGACACCAATGGGCAGCAAAACAGTCCGCTGGATTAAACCCGAAGATTTAGATGAAAAAATGTCGTCAAGCCGTAATATCTTAGCACGAGATCGCTTCGATCATCCACTCTTCCTTTTTGAAAATGACTTTGCCATGCGATGGTTTAAAGATAAATACCCTGATGTGGAGTTGATGGAGCAATTTTCTGTTTAATATTCTGACAAATTACTTGAAAAGTCCCTAATGGACTTTTTTTATTTTAAAGATGAGTATTTCCCAAAATTATATCAGAGGAGAAAGTTCAGTGTTAGTCTTTTTATAAGAAAAAGGCTTGTATATCAGTGGTTTTTAAGTTGTTTAATATGCTATAATGAAACTTATGCAAAAGTATAGTAATATAATAAAAAAGAACAGAATATTGCAAATAATTTCGATAATTTTCTTATTTATAGGCTTATCCAGTGTAAACTTTGCTAATGTTTTACCTGAGGAGGTAACTTACTCAACCCCAGTTACTTTTTTACTTTTAGCCTATCGTATTGTTGGATTTTTCGGTCTTGCTTATCTGGCGCTTGTTTTTGTAAAGAATAAAGATATCTGGATGATGCAAGTCACGAGACGTTCGAGGAGAAAAAACAAGCTATTGGACTGGAAAAAGATTCTTGCCGTTCCTTGTATTTTAATTGCGTATTATCTTTTTCATCTTTCGATGATTCTGGTTGAGAATATAAATAATGCAGCTTTTAGCATAGATTATATTTCCTTAAATTTGAATCTTCTTGTCGAGCGGTACTTTCCATTAGCTTTTGTGATTCTTTTAGCTATCGGACTGGTCACACATATACCTGACAGTAAGAAATTACAAAAAGTCTCCAATATTGCGGCAGATATTAAAGTCGAGCATTTTTATATGGCTTTACTGACGAGTGTGGCTTTTCTTGATAATATGACACGACGCTTAGTTTGGAACACAGGCTTCGGACCAGTAAATTCTGCAGGGAATCTACGCTTGGTTTATGTCGCAAATAATATCGTAGGACGTGATGACTTTTTACGTCTTTTCGGAAATTTTCTTTTTGCCTTTATTGGTATTTGTATTCTAAGCTATTTTATTGTTAAAGGGATTCAAGCGTTTAAAGCCAACAAAGTGAACTTTTCATTGGCTTTGACAAGCAGTTTACTTTTGGCTATGGTATTCAACTATTTTATCCAAGCATCAATGAAAGTTGAATCAGGACCTATGTTCTATGGTTACGTTGTTGCAGGGATGAGCCTCTTCCAAATCTTAGTTTTAACTTTGATTTTTATGGCTATCTATTTACTACTTAATCGTTACATGATTGCTACAGCAGTTATTATCCTTATCTTTGGAAGTTTCACTGTCGGAAATGCAATAAAATTTTCTGAACGACAAGAACCTGTCTATGTTTCAGAACTTTCATGGTTAATGAATCTTAAGTCTTTGCTCTCTTTCGTTGATTTAAAATTGGTAGCTGTAGCTGCGGCAATGCTTTTAGTTCTTGCAGCTCTTGTCATTTTATTAAGCCGAAAATTTTTCAAGGGTAAGATAATGTCTTGGAAAGAAAGAGGATTGACAGCGGTTATTCTTATCGTTCTTGCTTTCCCTTTGGTTCAAAACTTCCGAAATTTTACTTCGCCAGATAAACAGATAAATGTGCCGGTATTAACACAATATATTAAAGTTTCAAATGGAGATATTTTATGGAAAGGCTCACCAAATATTGCGCGTGCCAAGTCCCTTTCCTATGTTTGGGTGAAGCAAATATTTGGTAAAGCGATGGATGAGCCAGAAGGTTACAGTCAAGCCAAAATACAAGAGATTGTTGAAAAGTATAGCGATGAAGCGGAGAAAATCAACAAAAATCGCTCCTCGCACATCACGGATCAAACGGTTATTTATCTTTTAAGTGAATCCTTATCAAATCCCAACCGTGTCCAAGGCGCAACTTTATCAGAAAATCCGTTGAAAAATATTGATGAAATTAAGGCAAATGCAACCGGTGGTTTGATGTATTCAAATGGATTTGCTGGTGGAACTGCCAATATGGAAGCACAAACTTTAAGTGGACTTCCGAAAGTTAATTTTTCAAGTAATATTTCTACGATTAATTCTGATGTTTTTCCAAGTATGCCGTTTATTCCTTCTATTTCGAATTACTTCCCAAATAAGATTGCGCTTCATCCAGAAAATGCAACCAATTATAATCGTAATTCAATCTATAGTAAACTTGGTTTCGATCATTTCTATGCGCTCTCGGGCACAGACAAAGCTGATTTATTAACTAACCAAGAAACACTCGATGGCAAGGTTTCAGATGCTCAAACTTATAGAGATGTTTTAGAGAAAATTGATCCCTCTAAATCACAATTCTTTAGTGTTTTGACCATGCAAAACCATATGCCATATACGAGCTATTCTGGCTCCTCTACTATCACAGCTTCAGGCGAAGGTTATTCCGAAGCGCAAAATAAACTTCTGGAGAATTATGTTCGTAAGATTTCTGATACAGATAATGCAACCAAAGAATTCTTGACAGAACTTGAGAAGATTGATAAAAAAATTACTCTGGTTTTCTATGGCGACCACTTGTCAAATGTCTTTCCTTCTGACTATGCTGGCTTCAAAGAGGATCCACTAAATGCTTATAAGACAGATTACTTTATCTGGACTAACAAAGGAAACACTACCAATAAACAAGTGGACTTAAGTTCAGCAACCTTTACGCCAGCTTTATTTGAAGCAACAGGCTCCAAAGTTTCACCTTACTATGCTCTCTTGTCAGATGTGATGTGGGAAGTTCCGGCAGCCTATAACTCGCCTCTATCTTCAACAGTAACCTTGACAGAAGAGCAAAGCAAACGTATGGAAGATTTGAAGTTGGTACAATATGACTTAACCTCTGGTAAACATTATTTGAAAGAAGATTCTCCTTTCTTCAAATTGGAAAAATAAAAAGTGCTTCAAGGAGTGCTTTTTTATTGGTTCTTTTGATGCTAAAAAAAATTTAAAAAAAAATAAAAAAGGTAAGCATTTACATCTTTAAAAGTATGATATAATAGTCAAGTTATATATTCAGGCGAGTTAAGACAAAGATTTTTTCGCCTGTAACTGAGCTTTCGAGCTTGGTCGTCATATTTGCCAGTGGCAAATTTAGAAAATTATAGGTGAAACAATTGAAATTCAACGAACTCGGCCTTTCAGAAGGCATTGTCGAGACGCTTACAGCTATCGGTTATGAGCAACCAACGCCAATCCAAGAGCAAACGATTCAACTCGCGCTCTCAGGACGTGACGTTCTTGGACAAGCTCAAACAGGTACTGGTAAAACAGCCGCTTTTGGCCTTCCAACAATCGAAAAAATTAATCCAGAAAATAAAGCGATTCAAGCTCTTGTAATCGCCCCAACACGTGAACTTGCAGTTCAAGGACAAGAAGAACTTTTCCGTTTTGGTAAATCTAAAGGGCTTAAAGTCCGCACTGTTTTTGGTGGTTCAAGCATCGAAAAACAAATCAAAGCTTTGCGTTCAGGTGCCCATATCGTTGTCGGCACACCGGGACGTATGGTTGACTTGCTTAAACGTAAAGCACTTGACCTTTCACACCTTGAAACATTGATTCTTGATGAAGCAGATGAAATGCTTAATATGGGTTTCCTTGATGATATTGAATTCATCATTGGTAAAACACCAGCAGAACGTCAAACTTTACTCTTCTCAGCAACTATGCCAAATGACATCAAAAAAATCGGTGTCAAATTCATGAAAAACCCAGAGCATATCAAAGTTGCAGCTAAAGAAATGACAGCTGACCGTATTGATCAATACTTTATCAAAACAAAAGAATTTGAAAAATTCGATGTTTTGACACGCTTGCTTGATGTGGAACGTCCAGAACTCGCTATTGTCTTTGGACGTACAAAACGTCGTGTGGATGAAATCACACGTGGTTTAAAATTACGTGGTTATCGTGCTGAAGGTATTCACGGTGACTTGGACCAAAACAAACGTTTACGCGTTTTACGCGATTTCAAAGGTGGCCACTTGGATATCTTGGTTGCTACTGACGTTGCAGCCCGTGGACTTGACATCTCAGGTGTAACCCACGTTTACAACTACGACATTACCCAAGACCAAGAAAGCTATGTTCACCGTATCGGTCGTACAGGTCGTGCCGGTAAGTCAGGTCGTTCTGTAACCTTTGTTAGTTACAATGAAATGGGTTATCTCCGTGCCATTGAAAAATTGACCAAGAAAGAAATGAAGGGCATGCGTCCACCAACAAAAGAAGATGCTTATCAAGCCAGTCTTTCTGTTGCCATGGATGAAATCAAACGTGACCTCCAAGACGGTAGCCTTAAAGGCAAGTTGACAAAATTTGATGCTGATGCAGAACAACTCATGGCAGAATACGATGTCAAAGAATTGGTTGCTATGCTTATCCAAAGCCGTGTGAAAGACCCTGACACAATGCCAGAAGTCCAAATCACAGCAGAACGCCCATTGCCATTTAATGGTGAAGGCAAAGGCTTCAAGGGCAAAGGTAAAGGCGGCAACAAAGGTGGCGGCCGTTATGGACGTGATCGTAACAACAACCGCGGTGGCCGTGGTGGCGATCGTGATGGCAAGGGCGGTTACCGTGGCAAAGGCGGCGACCGTGACCGCGACGACAAGAAACGCAACTGGCGTGATCGTGACGATAAAAAACGGGACTACTACAAAAAAGACCGTAAACCAAAAACACAAGGTAGCGAAAAACAAGCTGGCTTCGTAATGCGTAATCGCGGCGATAAATAAATAGAAAAAACGCTCAAAACGGCATTTGAATAGCTGTCTTGAGCGTTTTTTTTTTAGAACGAATATGAAAAAAGGAAAAGTAAAGCAGTATTTGAGGATATGTCATGACAATGTTATAATAATGTCATAGCCAAGTGAGATTGATCCCTCGCTTGTCTTGTAAGTCTGTTTAACTGGAACAAATAGCGTGCCCTTCACACAATCCAAGACATGGGAGGTTAACACTATGAGGGAAAGGAAAGCATGGGATGCTTGTTATCTATGTTGCTCTTGCGATATCGATAGTTCTTAGGGCTTGGGGTCGTTTCAAAATTGACTCATCAATAGCTGATAGAATTAAAAAAACGTCTCGCAGGAGACGTTAAAGACAAGAGTTCCAAGACTTACGCTGGGAGCTACGGCAATAGCTCTCAGCTTTTATTTTAGTATATCAAAACGCGTAAATAAAGTCAATAAGAGTAGCTACAACTGTGGCAGAGAGAATATTCCCAACTCATAGGGAAGTATCCAAAAACAAAAACGCAAATTTATGAGAGCCAACAAAGGCTCTCATTTTTTTTTTTTTCATAATCCTCACATATCTTTTTTATTTTCAATATTAATTTTATATAATTGTTATGTAACTAAAATGTGACTATATAAATATTAGAAATGTTATATATATACATCTGTAACTCAAAATTTATATAAAGAGAGAAATCATACTTTGGATAGAAAGGAGGAAAGGAATGGACAAGACACCCTACCCGCTCGATACGCTGAAAAGTTGGGATCTGAGTGGTGGCGGCAAGTTTACCTTGGATGCTCTTGAATTTTCACCGGACATCCAAGACCTTCTCGATGAAGTGGAACTCATCCTCTCAGCCAGCGAAGCACGGCTGAAGGATGCCCCATCAGAATCAGCCCCATCAGAATCAGCCCCATCAGAATCAGCCCCATCAGAAATCTTGCGCAACAAAAGTCCAGCAGTTGTGCCCGACAGCAACGACATAGTTAAGGAGCAACCACCTACAGCTGTAGCTGTGGGAAAGGATGTGCTACATACTGATCCCCAAAAGCCTTACCATTGTTATACCGCCTTTCCTCAAGAGGCAAGGCGTTATCCGACACTGGTCGTCAGTCAGATGACGGTATCGCCGGCGGCGCGCTCGGAGTTTTATCATCGGCACAGTCCACAGCTGGCTTTTGAGGATTATGGCAGTAACCACCCAGCAAAGCCCAAATCAAAAGGCGCTAGCCTTGTGAGCAATGCTTTTTTCTACCTTATCATCATCGTGCTTTTGGTCTTTGTCGAATCACGCTTAATCTTGCAGGATGAAGCCAGTAAGCCCATCAATATAGGTGGTTTTTCGCCCATGACTGTATTGTCTAACTCTATGCGCAGCGTTTATCCACGAAATACCTTCCTCCTGACTCGACAGGTGGATGCTAATACACTGGATATCGGTGATGATATTACCTTTATCACCGAGTCCGATCGAGTGGTGACCCACCGTATCACAGGCATCGAGGAAAATCATCTGCGGACCCGTGAGCGAGGTTTCACGACTAAGGGGACGGACAACCAGCGTGAAGATGCCGATATGGTCCATGCCAGCAACATCATCGGGCAGGTTATCTTTTCCAGCTATCCGCTGGGGCGCGCCATTCACTTTATCCGAAACAATCTGATTGTTTCAGTTATCGTCATGTTAATTGCTACCTTGTTGCTCCATGAGATTATCAACTATATCCTTTTGGCATTGAAACAGCGGAAGTTGAAAAAGAAAAAAGGGGGACGGCAAACGCGCGATGTGACAGAAAGCGAGGTGCGGACATATGAAACAGCGCACGAAGTTTTTTGAGAAATGGGCTTTGCAAAAGTGCACTCTAGCTGTCAAAGCCTGCCCAAAAAGCTTGCGCTTTCTGTGGCATTACAAGAAAAGGCATATCATTTTCGTCCTTCTTCTGACAACATTAAGTCTTAGCGTGAGTGGCACCTTTGCCTTTACCAACTTCGGACAACGTGTGCTGGGTATAACTTTTCATCAAGCACCGCCCGGTGCACGCTTGCATGATGACTTTGAGGGTTTTGGTCATCTGACCAATGGGTCAGGTAGAGTAAACAAAGATATCTATGTGGAGAACTTCTCCTCAAGAAAAATCTTGGCTCGAGTGCTTCTGAGCGAGTACATGGAGCGTGGACAGGGCGCGGGCGAGCTGACAGGCAATCAAGCGAGGCCACTGGAAGGTGCAGGTTTAGAGCAAGCCCAGCTTACTGATCACAGCTCTTGGGCGGTTGTTAAACCTGAGCGCGCGAGCAACTCTACGATGGCGGACTTTGTCACGCTCTATCTGGGCGATGACAATAGTCGTCCGAAAATCTTCATGCCGACCTTTAACCAAAACAATCACAGTGCCGAGTCCAATACCACAGGAGACGGGCGTGAAGGGCAGACAGGAGGATTCAACACTGACTTAGGGATACCGATGCCCGGCACGCACGATCAGTGGAGCGAGGGACAAAAGCATACGTCTGACTTACGCACTTGGGACAAGGCAGCAGAAGTAGAGGTGGTGATACCTGATGTGACCCACGTGGCACAGGCAACGGTCCAGTCCGACTTTGGCGGCTACATGACCCTGCAGGAATGGCAGAGCACAGGTAAGCCGACTGGCAACTTCTGGGTGCATGATGATAACGGTTGGCTTTACTGGGCGACATGGTTGCCCCAGCGCACAGCGACCAGTCTTCTACTGGATGCTCTAGAGGTGGACTTTGACAACAAAGACACCTACTACGGGCTTTATGCCGAGTCCGACTTGGCAACATCCGAGGATGTGGGCGACTGGACAGGAGTTTCGCCCTCAGCGCAAACGCTCCTCGACAAAATCATCAACTAAAGAAAAAGACAACTAAAGGAGGATACTATCACACCGAAAAATACCGTCTCTATAAAGTTTCAACACTCAAAAAATAAAAAAAGAAAAGGAATTATGATTTTATGAAAGATAGAACCAAAAAACTCCTCAAGATTGGTGGCCTTGCTGCGGCGCTTGCCCTGATCGGTGGAACTTTCGCCTTTACCAACTTCGGACAGCGTGTCCTCAATATCACGGAAGACACCAACCGTCCAGAATATGGGGCGCGTGTCCATGACTACTTCCAAGATGATGAAGCGGCATCCAACAAGGACGTTTTCGTCGAGAACTTTGGTACGGAGCCTGTCTTCGTACGTGTCAAACTTACAGAGCTCTTTATGCGTAATGGTCTCCCTGTCGATGAGAATGGTAATGTAATCAATGCCGAATCAACCACAGACATTGACCCGGAAGACCCAGACACATGGCCAGTCTTCATCCCTGCTTATGACTCCTCTTTAACCCAGGGGGATACAGAGCACTTTGCGGCGCTTGGTCACCGTACTATGCAAGATAACCCGTTGCATTTTATGGATAATTATTTCCACTTGCAGCTGGGACAGTCAACACCACGTGGTGACAATCGTCCGTGGTACATGCCAACCTTTAACTTCAATCCAAATAGCGATGAAACTGCGGCTTCCGGACGTGCACAGGATTTATCTTTAACTGTTCCTGGCATCACACATCCCGGTGACGGAACAGACGGCTATTGGTCTGGAGGAGACACAGCATTTGCCCTTCCAGCAATGATAGGTGCCCCTCACAATCACTCGGAAGAAGAGCATACAGCAGCACAAGTCTTGGAGCAAGACCGCGCCCCAATTCCTTTTGACCAATGGGTTGGGCTTGAGGCGGAAGACAGAGTTGGGAACTTCTGGGTGTTTGACCGAGCTACAGGCTGGGCTTACTGGGCAGACTTCTTAGACGGAGCGACGCCGGGGAGCGCTGCCGGCGGTCAGGCGACAAGCTTTTTGGTAGACAATAAAGTGCGACAACCTGGTCTTGGAGACATCGATATGGACTGGACTTATAAACTCCATGTTATCGGAGGTTTCGCAGCCGCTACACCAGATGGGATAACAGACTTCGCTGAAGAAGACACTCAGAATAATATTTCTGTAAGTAATATGGGAACTATCTTAGAAGAGATTTATATGCATCACCATGATTAGACTAAAATTATTTTAACCCACAACATCACTAAAGAAAGGAGGACAGGTTTTGAGTAAATTCCAGCAGATTTTTCGCGGACTGGTAGCTAAACGCCCTGTCCTCTTTTCGCTACTTTGTTTGTTATTACTTGCCACAGGGATAACAGGAACCTGGGCTTGGAGCAGCGGCAGACAAAGCGCCATCAATGATGGACAGGTACAGACCGCCAAGCGTACCGTCCAGCTACTCAAGCTGGAGCGAGATACAGCAGGAAACACAACCAACATCCCTGTCCCCGGCGCCGACTTTGCCCTCTATGAAATCACTCAGCAAGACCCCGAAGTTTATGAGCAGGTGGGTACGGTTAGGACCACCGATGCAGACGGGCGGATAAGTGTTGCCTTGCCACCAGGGCGGTATTTCTTCCGTGAAGTCCGTCTGCCTTATGGCTTTGCGCCCGATAAGGATCAGCAAGGACAGGAGCTAAAGCGCTACGACTTCACAGTTGAGCCCAGCACGCCCAACGGCTCTACGGTCGTGACCGCCTACAACCGCCGGCTCTCAGGCGACCTCATCATCGAAAAGACACTGAAAAACGACGACGGGCGCGAGCTTTCCGAGCTGCAAGGCGCGCAAAAGTTTGAATTTCGCGTGACCTTCTCTGATGGGGGCACGTACAGCTACCAGATCAATGGCGAGGGCGAGGAACATCAGCTGGCTTCAGGAGAGACATTGAAGCTCCGCCACGGACAGCGTGCGGTCTTTAGCGCTCTGCCTGTCGGCCTACATTATGAGGTGGAGGAAGTTGGCTTCCAGCATGGGCAAGCCCATAATACCTCGGGTAATATCAACCATGAAGCACCGTCTGTCGTAGCTTTTACCAACTTTGGTAAGACACGCACGCTTGATATTAAGAAAGAAGTGATAAACTTTGACGGCTCTGAGGTGACCGAAGAACAAAAGCTACTGGAGTTTGAATTTACCATCCAACTTCCTGATGTGCCAGAAGATGCTAGCTTTCGCTATACCACAAACCGCTACCAAATCGACGATGATCCGGAGAATGACGACGACATTCGTGAAGGCAAGCTTGCGCATGGCGACACGATAAAGCTCCGTCATGGCGAGATTCTCATTATCCATGACTTGCCCATCGGCATATCCTATAAGGTTATTGAGTCAGTTAGGACGGACTTTGTCTCTGAGACGGAGTATATCCGTGGGGAGATAGTAGCAGATACAGCGGGGAACCGCCATCTCTTCCGCAATATCTATCAGCCCGAGGGTCAGTTGCCAAGCTTTACAGCACTTGCCTTTACCAAGTTCCTCTACTCGGATGATTCTGCCGACCTCAAAGAATACTTTGAGTTTGAGGTGATACTTGAACCTCATGAAGGGCGGACTTTCCAGTATAGGATTGTGGAAGGCGATAAAGAAGGGGACTTAATCGACTTCGTCTCAGGCGATATCATTCGCTTGCGCCACGGTCAGAAAGCCCTCTTTCAGGATTTACCACCGGGCTTGACCTACAGGTTGCGAGAAATTTCCACCGACTCTTATATCGAAGCCCTACAAGAAATCAAGGGGCACACGGTCAATGTGCCCAAGGAAGAGCAAGCCAATAAGGCGCATAAGACGGAAAAGACAGTAGAGATGGAAACTAATGATGATGCGGATGACTCTGACGACTCTGATGAAGTTCCTGCTGATAATAACGACTTGCATGTCGTGCGTTTTCCCAACTACCGTATCCCGTCCGAGCGCGCCAAGTTGATTTTGCAAAAGCTTGTCGAAGGTGTGGGTTATGACGCAGGCCATGAGTTTGTGTTTGACCTCTATATCAATGATGTGAAAGACCGGGAGATTCGCCTGCGCAGTGGTGAGAGTTCTGTACCTATCGAGCTGGAGCTGGGCGACCGTTGGCGAGTGGTCGAGCATGACAGCTTTGATGCGGGCTTCAGCCAGCAGAGCATTGAGTATGGCACAGGAAGCGTGGAGGATGAACATCGCAATCGTAATATCTATGTCCGCCAGACTAACCGCTATCTCCGCTCAAACATTTCCCTTTCAGGACAAAAGACTTGGGAAAAACCTGACAGTGTGCAAGTGCCTGAGCAAATCACAGTACAGCTCCTGCAAGATGATATGGTCGTCCGTCAGACCGATGTGACCGGTCCGGACTGGACTTACCGCTTCGAAAATTTGTCCAAGTTTGACGATGCGGGCGAGGAGATAGACTATCGTATTCGCGAAGTGCCAATCTCTGGCTGGCAAACCAAAACTAAGGCGGGGTCTATCGATCTGCATAACACATGGATACCGCCAGTTAAGGCGCAGTTAGAGATTGAAAAACGCCTGATAGGCGATCCTGCACCACAGGACGAACGCTTCAGCTTTATCATGAATCCGGGTGGGCAGACGGTGCATATCACCAATAGCGGGCGCGTTTCTTTTCCTCAGGTTTCTTTGGACCGAGCGGGAACTTTTGAGTTTACGGTACATGAAAAACGTGGAAATACTTTAGGCTGGACCTATGACAATGCAGAGTATACCTGGCATGTACAAGTGGAGCAAGCTCTAGATGGCAAGCTGAGCTTAGGTAAGCAATGGCTGAGCAAAAACGGACAAGGGGTTGAGAGCTTACGGCCGGTCTTTACCAACCATTTTGACAAGCGCGCCTTGCTGGGCGAAAGTTTGGATATTCCTGTGAAAAAAGTTTGGGAACATAAGGAACTTCCTCCTAACTTGCAACCGCAGTCCATCATTGTTCAGCTCTTTGCAGGTCAGGAGGAAGTCAGCCGGAAACAGCTCAGTCAAGCGAACGACTGGCAGGCGATTTTCCAAGATGTGCCACGCTTTGATGCAGACGGCAAGGAGATTGTCTATCAGGTTAAAGAGCTGGCTGTCAATGGCTATGAGACAAAGATAAGCGGCGATGCACGGAAGGGTTTTACCATTCGCAACACTTATGTGGGAATGAAGCAACCGCCAAGCCAAGCGCCTCCAGCAGACAAACCACGAATCACGGAGCGCTTGCCAGATGTTGGCGATACGCTGGCAGTTGGTGCGGTACTTCTAGGACTTATCTTCCTACGGGTTGCTTACCAACTCTATAAGAGGAGCAACAGCTAAAAATAAAAAATGGAGCAAGTGAGGACTTGATCCGTTTTTTAATGGTGTGCCAAATATGGCTTACTGACTGCCAAGTTTTTAGAGCGGTAAAATTCCGTGGAGACAGGTTTTGCAGGGCTTCCCGAGGGGAATAGAAGCACAAGTGAGAAGGAGAAGCGCTCTTTTTAAGGCGCAACGTCTATGCTATAATGAAGCTGAGAGAGTTTTAAGCGGTTGGCTTAGTATAGAAAGAGGGGTGATGCCGATGATACAGGGCAATTCCCTATCAAACTAGAAAGGCTAGATTTTTTGAGTATTTCCAACAGCTTAAGCTTGATGCTCGCCTTTGCGGGCTTCATCCTGATGCTGCTCCATCTCATTATCGAGATAATAAAGAATACAAAAAAATAGACCGCTAACTTTTGGACAGTTCGGTCTATTTTTTGACTAACTAATGCCAACCGTCTTAAGCGGTCTCATTGGAGCTTGTTAGTAGCAAGCTCCTTTTCTTATTTTTATTATAGCATGAGCTATACTTAATATCAAGGCACTGAAAACTTTCTCTTTTCCCTCAAGAAAATATAGAAGAGGGAGAATATAAGGCTAAAATATGGTAGAATAGCATTATGACAAATAATACTTTTAAATCAGGATTTGTAGCCATTTTAGGCCGTCCCAATGTTGGAAAATCAACATTTTTAAATCATGTGATGGGCCAAAAGATAGCGATTATGAGCGACAAGCCACAAACGACACGGAATAAAATTCAAGGGATTTATACGACAGATAAGGAACAAATTATCTTTATCGATACACCGGGTATCCATAAACCGCATAATGCCTTGGGCGATTTTATGGTGCAATCTGCCTATTCTACGCTTCGTGAGTGTGACATGGTCCTTTTCATGGTTGCTGCTGACGAGCCGCGCTCGACTGGTGAAAACATGATTATTGAACGCCTGAAAACTGCAGATGTCCCTGTTATTTTGGTTGTTAACAAGATTGATAAAGTTCACCCAGATGCACTTTTTGAAACTGTTTCAGACTATACTTCACAGATGGATTTTGCGGAAGTTGTGCCAATTTCGGCGCTACAAGGCAATAACACAGAACGTTTACTCGGAACATTGAGCAACAAGCTCGAAGAAGGCCCACAATACTTCCCAGAAGATATGGTGACAGACCATCCAGAACGCTTTTTAGTTAGTGAAATGATTCGTGAAAAAATCTTGCTTTTGACACGTGAAGAAGTGCCGCATAGCATTGCAGTAACAACAGATTCGATGAAACGTGACGAAGAAACAGGTAAAATTCATATCATGGCAACTATCATTGTTGAACGTAAGAGCCAAAAAGGAATAATCCTCGGTAAAGGCGGCGATATGATTCGTAAGATTGGGAAATTGGCCCGCCGTGATATTGAACTAATGCTGGGTGATAAAGTTTATCTTGAAACATGGGTCAAGATTAAAAATGACTGGCGCGACCGTAAGATGGATTTATCTGACTTTGGTTACAAGAAAGAAGATTATATGTAAAAGTTGGCTCGTTTGAGCTGCTTTTTTATTTTTAGGATTTATTTTCCCCTTGGAATATAGTTTTCTCGTCTTCCAGATAAGAAAGATCTTGTGATTTCATAAAAGGAATATAGATGAGTATGCAAAGGATTAACTGTATCAGCTGTGCTACAATCCCTTGCCAGCCATTTGTTAAGAAACCTCCAAAAATAATAGGAAAACCTGAGGGAAGATTGACACCGTTTTGATAAGGAAGAAAGCCGATGATTGTTAATAGCCATGCGGAAAATACAGAGACAGCAGGTGTTAGCATGAGTGGAATGAGCATACGGACATTCATGATTTGGGGCAGTCCGAATTTTACTGGTTCAGATATTCCAAACATGGAGGGGATAAGCGCAAGCTTACCTACTGATTTGAGCTGTTCCGACTTACACTTGAAAATGGCGAGTAGGGCAACAGCAAAGCTTCGAGCACCGCGGTTGTTTAAAATAAAACCAGTAGTGAATAAAAAAGGAAGTGCTTGTCCGGCGCTGTAAGCTTCAAGGTTTGCCATCTGAGGTTGCTGGTAAACCATCATCAGGACAGGATACACAGCCAGTACGCCATGAATACCAAAGAACCAGATTAATTCGATAAAGGCAACGATAAACATGACTGCAAATATATTTGAGCCGAGAGAAAGAAGCGGTTTTTGCAGCAGTGTATTGATTAAATTAATCATATTACCTTGTGAGGTAAGCGAAACGAGGAGGAAGATTCCGCCCACTATAGCAGCCACCAGAACGCCAGGAACAATAGATTCAAAAGTTTTTTGAACCACTAAAGGTACGGATTCGGGCATCTTGATGGTTAATTTTTTATCAATGAAGAAAATGTAGAGTCGTGTTCCGACTAGTCCACCAATCATGGCAACGAATATTCCGGCAGAGCCAAGGTCTACAAGATTTAAAAATTGTGTCTTGTCCTCGACAGACAAGTTGCTTAGGATAAAGAAGGACATTAAGCCAACCAATGTCGCATTGAGCGGCTCGTGTTTGAGATTTGTTGCTAGTTTATAAGAAATCAATATAGCCACGTAAACAGCGACAATACTAATAGTCATAGCATTAATCTGCTCAAAAAACTTTGTCAAACCGATATTCTGGAAAAAGGGTTTGATTCCCCAAAAATCAATCGCATTGAGCAGTGAAGCAAGAGAACTAATCATCATAATGGGCATCATCCCCATCATTGCTTCAGAAATCGTCCGCATGTATAAATTAGTGGACATTTTTCCTGCGGTTGATGCAAGAACATGTTTGATTTTTTCAAATTTTTTTTGATTCATTTTCTTCATAACGTTACCCATTTTTAAAATTCCTCACGACTTTCTAAATATCTTTCTTTAAGATACTGAATTTGACTTTCTGTGATTGAAAGTTCTTTTTTTACGTAATTTTCAATGCTTTGATACTGCTCTTCGATGTAGTTTAGAGCTGTGCCAAGAAATCTTGTGTCTGCCTTTTTGAAATAACTCATCGCTTTCACCAGAGAAAGATTGCCTGTTTCTTCTCTAATTTTTTTTAGACTTTGCTGGTTTTTGTCTTTTTTATAGAGATTCGTTAAGAGGTAGTCTCTGAGAATGTCCTTTTTCTCGACACCAAGTAGACCTTGCAAAAGAGCGACACCATATCCTGTACGGTCTTTTCCCCCGCGGCAATGTTGAACGATTATTCCATTCTCAGGGCTTGTATAAATCTCTATCATGCTTTTATAAACTGCCTTACAGCAGGGATCAGTTACAAAAGTACGGTTTTGCTCAATCATTAAAAACTTAATCAAGTCAGGGGTTAATGTACTTTGGTCCTCCATATCAATTTCCCCAAATTCTGCCGAAGCTAAGGCTGCGATATCAGCGACAGGAGTAAGATAAAAAGTTTGTTTTTGTCCAAAGTCTTTATTTTCGTTGCCTTGACGTTCTTCGGAGCTCCGATAGTCGATGACCGTTTTTATATGTAGTTGTTCCAGCTTTTGTTTATCTTTTTCTGTCAAATGACTGAATTCATCTGAACGGTACAAAAGTCCTTTTTTAAGTTTCCTCCCATCTCTTGTGTCATAGCCTCCAAAGTCTCGGAAGTTATAAAGCTGCTCCAAGTGAAGATTATCCATTCCTTCTTGCCCCTTTCTCTTTATACTTACAGTATAAAAAAATTTGAACACATAATATAGAGCATTTCTTAAGGTTGACAAGTTTTCCCAAACTTTTGGGATTTGTCTTAGATTTTTTTTGGAGGAGGAGTTCCGTAAGCAGTAAAACGAATTTTTTGTTAGACTATAGTAAATGTCGAAACAGTTAAAATGGGGAAATTCAGAAATAAGCTTGATTGGAGGAAAATGATATTGGCAAGGTTAGAAGAAATTATTGGACCCTATTTGAACGATTTGTCTGACAACGAAAAGCAGACTTATCAGGCTTTGCTTGAACATCGGGCGGATATTCCTAAGCTTAGTCTAACTCAGATGGCAGAACGCATCTATACATCCAAGTCTTCTCTTTTACGCTTTATTCAAAAATTAGGGTTTAAGGGAGTATCTGATTTTAAGTATTCGCTTGATTGGTCTTTGCCTCATGAGGAAAGGGAGGAGATTGATTGTGACTTTTCCCAGACTATGGTAAGTTTGGAAACAATGCTCACAAAAAATTTACTGATAGACTTTAAAAGTTTGATAAATGCTTCTTCAACTATTTATTTATGCGCTTCTTCGGAGAGCCAGTATATTTTGATGGAACTCTTTTCTTATTTATTATTAAAAAAAGGCTACCCCTCCTCGCGAATTCGTATTTCTTATGCTTCTGAACTTACAATTACTGTTTTTGAGCGACTTTCCAGCCAATCCTTGGTAATTTTCTTCTCAGCAAATGCCAAGTCATCAGCTATTCGCAATGCCTTGCATAATTTTAAAAAACGAGAAATTCCAACAATTTTAATTACTGAGCAGTCCAATGAATGGTTAGAAAAAGAGGTGAAATTGCTTCTGGCTATGGACTTTCTCTGTCATCTCTCAGAGATTTCCCGTTTTCGTCTGGGATTAAGCAGTCTTTTTATTAATTATCTTATTGAAAAATCTTTATAAGAAAAAATTTATGTTATATCGAAAAAACCAATATAATCTATTGATTTTAATAAGGAAATAGACTATAATATTGATAGGTTCAATATTTGATGGGTGGGAAGAGCTCCGGCTTTTGCATGAGTGTGCTGTACTCTCCATTTATTAGACCCAATAATTAGGATAGGATGCTGCAAACAGATGCCAGAGTTACCAGAAGTCGAAAATGTACGCCAAGGCTTGGAAAAGCTGGTGAGAAATAAAAAAATATTGGAGATTGAAAGTTCATATCCACGAATGGTTTTAACAGGATTTGAGGAGTTAAAAAAAGAACTTGAAGGTCAAGTCATCAAAGATATCCAGCGCCGTGGCAAGTACTTGCTTTTTGATTTTGGGCAGTGGACCTTGATTTCCCATTTACGTATGGAGGGGAAATACCGGGTGGAACCGCTGGAGTTTGTCAAGCAAAAGCACGATCATCTCTTTGTCAAGTTTTCAGATGCGACACTTGTTTATGCTGATGTCCGCAAGTTTGGCACTTGGGAATTATTGAAAAGTCAGGATGTTGAACGTTATTTCCTTTCGAAAAAGATTGGCCCCGAGCCAAGCTTTGAAACCTTTGATGAGAAGATTTTTGCTGAAAAACTAAAGAAATCGAAAAAGAAGATAAAACCTTATCTTTTAGACCAGACTTTAGTTGCTGGGCTAGGAAACATCTATGTTGATGAGGTACTTTGGCGCTCACAAGTGCATCCTGAAATGCTTGCTTCAGCCTTGAGCGATGTTCAAATTCACCGCATTCACGATTATACGATTGAAGTCCTCCAAACGGCAGTTGAACGTGGGGGATCCAGCATTCGGACGTATAAAAATGCGATGGGTAAAGAAGGAAGTATGCAGGAGTTACTTATGGTTTATGGCAAGCAAGGACAGCTTTGTTCACATTGCCAGCAAGCAGTGATTGAAAAGATAAAGGTCGCAGGTCGTGGATCACATTTTTGCCCATATTGTCAAAAAGTAGAGTGAAAACTTCAATTTTTTACGTACTAAAATATGCGGTGCAATCAGTTTCAAACAAAATTAAAAATGCTATAATATAAAGAGCAAGAGATTAACGGAGAAAATAATGGCTACAAAGAAAAAGAAAAAATTAGAAGATATCACAAAAAAATATGGTGCAGAACGTGAAAAAGCCTTAAAAGATGCGCTTGATCTCATCGAAAAGGATTTTGGTAAAGGTTCTTTGATGCGTTTGGGTGAAGCAGCAAGTCAAAAAGTTCAAGTCACAAGCTCAGGAAGTTTGGCTTTGGATATTGCACTTGGTGCCGGTGGTTATCCTAAAGGTCGTATCATCGAAATCTACGGTCCAGAAAGTTCTGGTAAGACTACGGTTGCGCTACATGCGGTTGCTCAAGTGCAAGCTGAAGGTGGTATTGCTGCCTTTATCGATGCGGAGCACGCTTTGGATCCCGTCTATGCTGCAGCGATTGGTGTCGACATTGACCAACTTCTTTTGTCACAACCTGACTATGGTGAGCAAGGCTTGCAAATTGCTGAGAAATTGATTGAATCTGGTGCAGTGGACCTTGTTGTTGTCGACTCTGTTGCTGCTTTGACACCACGTGCCGAAATTGACGGTGAAATCGGAGATTCGACAGTTGGTTTGCAAGCACGTATGATGAGTCAAGCCATGCGTAAGCTTGCTGCAGGCATCAACAAAACAAAAACAACGGCGATTTTTATCAACCAATTGCGTGAAAAAGTCGGTGTTATGTTTGGTAGCCCAGAAACAACGCCTGGTGGTCGTGCTTTGAAATTCTATGCTTCTGTACGTTTAGACGTTCGTGGTAGCACAAAAATCGAAGAAGGCTCTGGTGACAACAAAACAGCCATTGGTAAGTTGACGAAGATTAAAGTTGTTAAAAACAAAGTTGCGCCACCATTTAAAGTTGCTTTAGTAGATATCATGTTTGGTGAAGGTATTTCTAAAACAGGTGAACTCTTAACAATTGCCGTTGAAGAAGGCATTGTGAAGAAAGCAGGTGCTTGGTTCTCCTATAATGACGAAAAGATCGGTCAAGGTGCGGAGAAAGCGAAAGCCTTCCTTAAAGATAATCCTGAAATTTTCAATGAAATCGACCGTAAAGTACGTCAAAATCACGGTTTGATTGAAAGTGATGAAGAAAATGAAAAAGAAGATGCTAAACCAGCAAAAGCAGATGAAAAAGTAAAGGTTGAAGCAGCTGGAGTAGAAGAAATCGAGCTTGAATTAGAATAAATAAAAAAACTTCTGTATTCAGAAGTTTTTTTTATTTATAAGTCAACTGTTTTTTCTTTACGGAGATAAGAAATAATCCCGAAGACGACGATCCAGATTGCTGAACCAATCGCTGGTATACGTGTATCTTTGAAGAAGAAGAGGGAAATAAAGATTAAGCCAAATGCGACGATAGTCACTGGAACTAATACGTTCGGCATTGGAACCTTAAAGCCGTCTTCGAGATACTCACTTGATTTTCTATATTTTGTATAAGCAATCAAGGTCATGATATAAACGATCAAGAAGAGATTAGTCGCAACACTTGTGATAAAGACAAAGCCGTTAGACACACCAGGAATAAGTGAGATAAATGGGGCTAAGAAGATTAGTGCTGCTGTGAAGAAAAGGGCATTTGTTGGGATACCATTTTTCGAAAGTTTTGTGAAGGGCTGTAATGCTTTGTCTCCGTGTAATTTTGAAAGAGAGAAAAGATTACGTGTAGTTGAGAAGAGTGCTGAATTAAGCGCTGAAGCTGCAGAAGTCAAGACGACAAAGTTAATCACTGCTGCTGCCCACTTGAAACCAATAAGGTCAAAGACCATAACGAATGGAGATTGATCTGCAGGAATATCTGTCCAATGATAGATAGACATAATCGCAGTGAGTGCTCCGATATAGAAGATTAAAATACGAATCGGAATTTGATTAATCGCTTTTTTAAGTGTTGGACGTGGATCCAAGGTTTCAGCAGCGGTCATTCCGATAAATTCCATCGCAACAAAGGCAAACATTACCATTTGGAAGCTTCCGATGAAGTTTGTAATGCCATTAGGGAAGAAGGAGAAGTCCTTCGTCACATTGCTAAGACTAACTGTTGTACCATCTGCTTGGAAGCCACTGAAGGCCATGATGATGGCAGTAACAATCAAACCAACGATAGCAACGATCTTTATCATCCCAAACCAAAACTCTGTTTCACCAAAGAATTTAGCATTGAGTGTGTTTAAAGCAGTTAAGGCCAAGAGGATAACGGTTTCGGTAAGCCAGACAGGAACACTTGGTAACCAGAACTGGATGTAGACCCCGACAGCGGTTAACTCAGCCATAGCCATAAAGATAACAACAAGCCAATAAGACCATTGAATAAAATATCCGGCCTTGTTGCCTAGATAGTGACTGACGAAGTTAAGGAAAGAGTGTTGCTCAGGATCCATATAAAGCATTTCACCGATTGCACGGAGCAAGATGAACATCAAGGCACCAATAATGATATAAATCAAAAGAATGGAAGGCCCGGTCATACTGATAGATTGACCTGCTCCTAAGAAAAGACCTGTTCCGATAGTTCCTGCTATTGCAATAAGCTGGATGTGACGATTTTTCAGACCTCTCTGGGTCTGATTGTTTTCATTATTCATAAAAACCTTTCTGTAATTTTATGTACAATTATAGACATTATCAGTTAATTATATCTTTTTTGAATTAATTTGGCAAGATGATGTGCTACATGTTTAGAACAGACTTATAAAAAATGTCATTTATGGTAAATGAAAAAACAGAGAAAGTTTACGGAAGAGGGTTGAGAAAAAGCGGTAAAGTTGGTTTTCTGGTATAATAAGGTTATGTTAATCATAAATGAACAGTTGTTTGAAATTGATGATTTAATCGATGAAGTGGTTAAAGATTTTTTGGAATTACCCGAAGTCGCTACTTATCGTGCTTTAAAAAAGGCTTTTGAAGAAGATGAAGACTTACAATCTAAGCTCCGACTTCTTACGGACAATCAGGAGTATATCGCTTTTAGGCCAGAACTGGCTCAGCTCCGAAAAGAAATCCTGCTCAATGAGAAGGTTTATCAGCTTCGCGTAGCTGAAAATGATTTGCAGGAGCTGTTATCCGAGCTAACAAAAGACATCAGTTCAGCAATTTCAGAACACATTTTTGTAGATGAAAATTTACCTTTGAAAGGAGGAAGCCGTCATGGACGCCATCATTGATAAAGAAATATTGACAAAGAAATCGGAAGATAAGACAGTTCGTCCGCTTGAAATGCAAGGGAGAATTGCGCTTTTTGTCTATTGCAACTCTTACAAAGGGAATAGACAACTTAGTCACTATGGGGATCTTGGCTATACAAGCCGCAAAGCGCATTATAGCTTGCTTTATGTGAATGAAGAAGATGTTTCCGAGACAATCAAGAAACTTAAAGCACTTAAATTTGTGAAACGAGTACGTCCAAGTCATCTGAAAGATCTCAACCAGAATTTCTCTGAAGCTTTTGCGGAGACAAATGAAGTGATCAAAGGACAACTGGAAGCTGCTTTAGGTAAATTGTAATGGAGACAAGACATTATAGACAGAGCCTTTAAGGCTGTGTCTACAAAAAAACTGCCCTTAGGCAGTTTTTTCAATGTGACGAAGATAATTTTGAATAAGGGCTTGTGAGCAATTTTCGATGTGTAAACATTCAGTATCGGTATAAATTAAAGTAGAGGGTACTTGGGTAAACTCATTTTTATAAAATTCCTGAGCATTCTTAATCATTTGTTTTTTAGCGAACTGACGATGAGTAATAAAGTCAGCGGTTGTGAGCTTTATTTCGCAGAGAATCTCATGGCGCATTTGATTGTTATAATCTAGTATGCTGAGGTTGTCCAGTCTCTCCTGTAAAGCTAAGATGAATTTTCGCCCATACTTTCGTCCGTGTAGATTTATCGTCAAGAAATCGGAAGAAATTTTTTGGAGGCGGTCAAAGCTCGCGTTGAGATTTTCAATATTTTTGGGAAGTTCACTGTTGTCACGTAATTCTTTAGCTGCAGCAAGTGTAGCTATTGGATAGAGGTACCAGCTGTGCGCATCAAATTCGGAAAATTGATTGAGAATAGGCGTGAAAAAATGATGAATATCATACATGAGAGTTATTGTTTTCCTTGTTAAAATCTTTAATATTATTGTTTATCAGTTGTGTATCCACGTTGTATAGTGTACCAAATTTTATATAGGAGACCAAATTATATGCAAAAAAGTGCTGAAACAGCACTTTTATTGTTTTTTCAGGTGGCGTAAACAGTCCAAGAAGCGTACAACTTTTGATTTTGAAAAACGAAATTCAATATGGTTTTTCTTCAAGAAAGCAAGGAAATCTTTTTTACCTTGTTCACTATCAGTCACTTCTAGCTCCAACTCATAATCAGTATGACCCAGATAGTCATTCTTATCCAGAGCAGCAAGCCCAATAGGGAGATGTTGTTCGTAGCGGATCGTAGTTAAACTCCCAATCAGAGTAATACTCTCCAAATCTACTCCACGCTCAACTAAGATGTCGCAAATTTCACTCAGGTCAGTTTTACCGCAAGTGATACTTTTTTGTGCGAGTAGATATTGTGCTTCTTCAAGTGTAAGGTCGATATTATGTTCGATATTGCCCACTTGTTGAGGGACCTTGAGTGTCATTTCTGCTGAACGATCAAAGGTACGGATACGCAGAGCTAACTTTTTCTTACGCAGTGTAAAATCTTGAGAATCAAGATAGTGATTTGTCTGTCGGACAGGAGTGACGTGTGAAAAAAGTGTTTTCAATCGGTCATACTCCGGCATAGAGAGCATCGTCTTATGCTCAATTTCTAAATTTGTTGACATTTTTATGTATAAAAAGATGCTCTGTTTAGATTACTCTTTACAAGATCTCCAAGAGAGGCATCCTCCCTTCTTATTAAAATGATGATTGATCTATTATCTAAAAGTATATCAAAAGCCTGTATCTAAGTAAAGCCAGAAAAGAAGAGGGAGCTCCTTTCTTACGGTCTACAGTGCTATTAAAACAGCATTTTGCTTCTTTTTTGTAGACGTAAATTAGTCAAGCTGTCTAGTGAATGGGGGCGATATATGGTATAATTGAGAAAGACCTGTAATAAAATACAAAGGAGAATTGACCGAGCGTCAATTTGGATAAACATATGACTGAAAGTACAACAACTGAATTTAACTGGGAAGAATTTCTTGATCCTTATGTCCAAACGGTTGGGGAACTGAAAATCAAACTTCGTGGTGTGCGTAAGCAATTTTTAAAGAAAAAACTTTACTCACCGATTGAGTTTGTCACGGGGCGCGTGAAGCGACGTGATTCGATTCGGAAGAAGGCAGCCATGCGAGGCTACACCCAAGAAACAATCCGAGAAATGGAAGATATTGCTGGTGTTCGTGTCATGGTGCAGTTTGTTGATGACGTCTGGGATGTGTTAGAGCTTTTACGAAAACGTAAAGACTTAAAAATTATCGAAGAGCGGGATTATATTCATAACCAAAAAGCAAGTGGTTATCGTTCATATCACGTGGTTATTGAGTATCCGATTGATATGATTGAGGGTGCCCAAGTTGTGCTTGCCGAAATTCAAATTCGGACCTTGGCGATGAATTTTTGGGCAACGATCGAACATTCCTTAAGTTACAAATATGGTGGTGTGATCCCCGAGGAAGTTCGAGAACGCTTGACTGCTGCGGCGCATATGGCTGCGCAGTTGGATAAAGAAATGGGTGCGATTCGCGAAGATATTCAAGAAGCCCAATTGCTTTTCGATGACCCGCAAGCAAGACTGGACTACAAGAAAGAAAACGGAGAAGACAATGAGCTCTGGTAAAAAGATCTGGTTGGTAGGGAATTCAAGTGAAAAATCACAAAAGACGCTGTTAGAATTAACAGCGCTTTTGCAGTCCAAAAATTTCAGGTTTGAAAAGGAAAACCCAGAAATTGTTATTTCAGTCGGGGGAGATGGCACGCTCCTCAAAGCTATGCACCTCTATGAGGACAAGCTGGATAAAATTCGCTTTGTCGGTGTTCATACGGGACATCTGGGCTTTTATACCGACTTTATGAATACAGATCTTGATAAGGTGGCGCTTGCCCTAGAGTCTGAAACTGCTGAGCATGCTGTTCATTATCCCCTTTTACGGATACGTGTGAAATTTCAAGATGGTTCAGAAATGCTGCACTACGCACTGAACGAATCAACGATTCGCCGAACGTCTAAGACTTTAGTTGCGGATATCAGGATTTCGGATTTTCTCTTTGAAAAATTTCGAGGCGATGGCTTATCTGTATCCACACCAACAGGTTCAACAGCTTATAATAAATCTATCGGCGGTGCTGTTTTACACCCGCGTGTCGAAGCTATGCAAATGGCTGAGATAGCCAGTCTGAATAATATTGTGTACCGGACATTAGGTGCGCCGATGGTGGTTGCAAAGAAAGACAGTATCATTATCTGTCCGGAAGATGTTGAAGATTACAGTGTTACTGTTGACCAGCTGACTTTCAACTACGAAAAAATTGAAGCTATAGAGTATAGCATGGATGGTAAAACTATCGCTTTTGCAAATTGTGCCCATACAAGCTTTTGGGAACGCGTGAAAAATGCGTTTATCGGTGAAGTCGAATAGCGCTGCTCACACTTTTCATTTGTGTGTAGAGTGTTTCTTGACCTAATTATATTTACAGAGCAAGCAAATATGTTATAATAAAGTTCTGTTCTAGGCAAACTCCGACATATGTTGGAGTTTTTAGATGGAGAAAATTCAGCCATAGAGTTGGAGAACATTTCAGCAGTAAGGTACTCAATGTCAAGAGCAGGCTTAAAAGGAGAAGTTAAACAGTGGAATTTTCATTTACAAATACAATTGATGGAAGTACGGTAAAGGCCTTACTTAAACGTCATGGCGTTTCCAAACGCTTCCTTTCACATATCAAATTTGACGGTGGTGAAATTTTAGTGAATGGCATGGAGCGTAATGTTCTCTTTCCTTTACAAGTTGATGATGTTGTTACGATAATTACACCTATCGAGCAAGGTACCGATTTATTGATTCCTGAAGATATTGACCCAGAAGTTGTCTTGGAAGACGATCATTATTTGATTGTGAATAAACCTGCGGGACGGACTTCGATTACTGGACGTTTACATCCGACAGGAGCTATGTCTAATATTGTAAAGGGTTATATCGTACGAAAGAAATATGAGGACCAAACGGTACATATCATTACACGCTTGGACCGTGATACGAGTGGCTTGATGATCTTTGCTAAACATAGCTTGGCTCACTCTCTCATCGTGCATCCTAAATATAAGGACAGTGTGACCAAACGCTATTATGCCATTATCCATGCAGACGAGAACTTACCCAAAACAGGTGAAATTAATTTACCTATCGGTCGAGTGGAGACTTCAATCATTGAGCGGCGTGTGCATCCTGAAGGGAAGGAAGCCAGAACAAGTTATGAAGTTGTTGCAGAGAAAAATGGCTTGATGCAGTTAGATGTCGTTTTACATACCGGACGTACACACCAAATTCGTGTTCATTTTTCACATCTAGGGCATATTCTTGTTGGCGACGAACTTTATGGAGGTAATCATGACCTTATTGATCGCCAAGCGCTCCACTGTCATCATTTACAATTTGTCCATCCCTTTACAGACGAATTGATTGATATTGAATTAGAAATGCCTGAAGACATGCAAAAATTGATGCGTGAGTAAAAGCTATGTGCCATTATTGGCCGCACAACAATTTCAAGCTCAAAAGTACGCTATAGAGCCATTTTTCCTAAAAAAACAATAAAATAAAGCTGAATCTTGTAGGGACACAGCTTTTTCTTTTAGATTCATTTTGAGTTTGGACATGTTATAATAACGGAGTAGAAGTTAAAGGACGGTAGCCTAACTGGGAGGTGATGCTTATGACGTTTTGTAGGCTATAACCTCAAAATACAGAAAGGCGACATTTTTTGTCGGTTTATGAAGCTTTGTCACTCATGCTTGCTTTTGCAATGCTGGTGTTGACATTGAATAATAACAACAAAAAAAATAACTGTCCAACTTTAGCCGAGTAATGACAGTTACTTAAACAATAATATTTGGCTACCGTTCTTCATACGGCTACAAAGGGCTTGTTTGCGCAAGCCTTTTTACTTATTTTCATTATATCATCAACATCAGAGGATAGCAAGGCAGATGAAGTTGGGACTAGCGCTAAAAAATCTTCTGCCTACACAGAAGATTTTTTTATTTTTTAAAGTCCCAACCTTTGATAATTTTAACGCCGGTAATTTTTTCTGGATTTACAGGAGATGATTCTTCTTGTGGATTATTTGGGTTAGCTTCCACTTTGCCTGCAGCAATTTTATCAACAACATCCATGCCTGAAATCACTTGTCCAAAGACCGTATATTGTCCATCAAGGAAAGGCGAGCCACCTTTTTTATAAGCATCGATAATCTTTTGAGGATATTTGCTTGTACTTAAACCTTGCTCAGCTGCTTGTGGATTTTGGACAATAAAGAATTGCGAACTGCTTGTCTCGCCAGGACCACTGTTTGCTAAAGAAACTGCACCGCGAATATGATAAAGCTGATTAGAAATCTCAGTCGCAAATGGTTTGTTGTTATTTACTACGGATTTGCTTCCGGTTCCTTTATTACTTGGATCACCCGTTTGAATCATGAAATCATTAATCACACGGAAGAATTCATTGTTTTTATAGTAACCTTGCTTGGCCAAAGTCAAGAAGTTTTCGACAGCCATTGGTGCCAGTTTAGGGAAGAGCTTAATATTGATGTTTCCAGCTGTTGTTTGAATTTGAACTTCAGCTTCATCCTTGCCCACTTCATTCGACAACTGAGGGAGTTCAACACTTTGCAAATCATTTTTTGCATCTGTCTTGCTGTCAGAACTGTTCGCAAAGTAAAGAAGACCACCAACGATAACAACGATGAGGACTAATAATCCTCCAAAGATAATATTCGTATTTTTTTTGTTTTCCATTCCTATATTTTAACATAAAAGTTTCGAAGACTAAACGACGACAAAAAGTTTATACTTGCAAATTTTAAAATAAAGGACTATACTAAATAAAAAATATCAGGAAGGAGAATCACATATGTTTAAGTTTGACCTACAATCTCAACATCATCATGCGCATAGATAAGAGTTGTGTCATACTTTGGTATAGATGCAACTTTAGAGTACGCTCGAAAGACATCTATGCCGGTGATTCTCAGAAAGACCGGATGGCTAGGCTATACGGTCTTTTCTTTTGGGCAAAATTATGCTGTAAATGAACGAAGAAGTATTAGAGAAAGAAAAAATATGAAAAATGAAAATCAAGTAAAGCGCAATTTAAAACAAAGACACATCACCATGATTGCGCTTGGTGGCACGATAGGAACAGGCTTGTTCCTAACCTCAGGAGCGACGATTAGTCAGGCTGGTCCTTTCGGATCGGTATTGGCTTATATCTTTGTCGGGATTATGGTTTATTTTGTAATGACCTCTTTAGGAGAGATGGCCACTTATTTACCCACATCGGGCTCCTTTACAGATTATGGGGCACGTTTTGTGGATCCAGCCTTTGGCTTTGCTTTGGGCTGGAACTATTGGATAAACGGTGCGATTACGATTGCAGTTGATTTGACAACAGCAGGATTAATCACTCAATTTTGGTTCCCTCAGGTTCCTTCTTGGATATTCTCTGGTGTGGCTACAGTCCTTATTTTTGCAATTAATATCATGGCGGTACGCGCGTTTGGGGAAACAGAATATTGGCTCTCCATTATCAAGCTGATTACAATTATTGTCTTTTTGGTTGTTGGGGTGTTAACTATTATTGGAATTTTTGGAAATAATATTGATGTTGTTGGTAATCTCACAGCAGGTAACCACGGCTTTACTGGTGGAGTGACAGGATTTGTTGGTGTTTTACTTATCGCTGGCTTTTCTTTTCAAGGCACAGAACTTCTAGGAGTTACAGCAGGTGAATCAGAAAATCCTGAGAAAAGTATTCCTAAAGCGATGAATTCTATTTTTTGGCGCATTCTTCTTTTCTACATCTTTACGATTATTGTTATTGCAGCTATTATCAATTACCAAGATCCTCGCTTGCTTAACCCTGATTCGACAGCGGTTATGAGTCCTTTTACTATCGTTTTTAAGAATATTGGTTTGGCAGTAGCAGCGAGCTTAATGAATGCCGTGATTTTGACCTCGGTTATCTCGTCAGCAAACTCTGTCATGTATGCTTCAACACGTATCCTCTACTCTTTAGGTAAAAAAGAAGGCGCACCACGCCAGTTCTCCAAAATAGCCAAAAACGGTATTCCTATCAATGCTTTATTGGCAACGACAGCGGTGTGTGTGGTCGCATTTTTAACAGGAATTTTCGGCACACAAATTTATCTTTTGCTTGTGGACCTGTCAAGTTTGACTGGATTTATTGCATGGCTTGGGATATCGATTAGTCACATTCGTTTTCGTCGAGCCTTTTTGGCTCAAGGCGGTGATTTGAGCAATTTGCCTTACCAAGCAAAATGGTTCCCCTTTGGACCAATCTTGTCCCTGATCATGACGGCCATGATTGTTGTTAATTTAGACCCAGCTATGCTTTTCAGCAGTCACTGGGGCGAAGGCTTAGCCATGTATGCCGCAATACCACTTTTCTTGGCTCTATACTTTGGCTATAAATGGAAGTACAATACAAAATTAGTGCCACTCAAAGCGGTAGATTTGAGCCGAGAGAAATGATAAAATGAAAGCATGAAGAAAATCGAATTCTACCTGCTTCCCTTCCTTCTATTATTTATTTTTATGACTTTGACGGCTTGCGGAGTAAACACGAAGAAAAATACATGGCAAAAGATTGAAGAAAGCAAGACGATTACTATCGGTTATGAGGCAGACTTTGCGCCCCTAACTTCAAAGCAAGAGAGTGGAAAACCTGAAGGTTTCAATATAGCTCTAGCAGAGGCAATCTTTGCTTCTTATAATATAAAGATTGACTGGAAAGCATTGGACTGGTCAGCCAAAGAAAAAGCCTTGAAAGAAGGAGAGGTTGATCTGATTTGGGGGCCTTATACAGCAAATAAGACAAGGGAAAAAACCATTTTATTTAGTGAACCTTATCACACGGGAAATTTAGTGTTGCTTGTTCCTAAAGAAGCAGAAATTTATAATATTGGCGATATGCATAATCAAGCAGTAGGCGGGCAAAAAGCTTCAGCAGCTTATGATTTGTTTAGCGATTATCCGCAGATTTTAAAAAATATTGTCAAAGAAAATCTGATGTTTCTCTATAACCAACCGAGCGATGCAATCGCTGCCTTGCAAGCAGGAAAAATTCAAGCTGCTCTTTTAGATAGGGACTATACTAAAACTTATCTTCGTAATCATCAGCTTGAAGGCTTATACAATATGCTGGATACTCCTTACCCACAAGTTGAATATGCTGTAGCAGCACGAAAGAATGATACTGAATTAATGGATAAAGTCAACCAAGGCTTGCAAGTCCTTCAGCATTCTAGTGAATTTAGCAAGCTCTCTAAGCAGTGGTTTCTATCTTAAGGTGTTAAAATAAAAAGAGCGAAAGCTCTTTTTATTTATAGTGAAGAGGAATAAAGATGAAATTTATTGCAATAGTAGGAACCAATGCCAGCTTTTCTTACAATAGAAAGTTGCTTTGGTATATGAAGAAACATTTTATTAATGAAGCTGAGATTGAAGTTATTGAGATTGCAGGCTTACCCTTGTTTTCGGAAGACAGTATGGACTTGCCTGAGAGAGTTCGCGAAATCGCTGAAGCCATTGAAGCCGCAGATGGTTTGATTATCTCTACTCCGGAGTACGATCATGCCATCACTGCAGCCTTGAAGTCTTTGCTAGAATGGCTCTCTTGGGGAGCTTTGCAACCCATTATCAATACGCCAGTTATGATTGTAGGCGCTTCTCTAGGAAAGCAGGGTTCCGTTTTTGCACAGGAAAATCTTAGACAAATCCTCCAATCACCAGGATTGGAAGCCTTCGTCTTACCGGCTAATCAATTTTTATTGAGTCATGCTGCTGATGCTTTTGATATTTCAGGCAATCTAATAGATAGACAAACAATTTCTTGGTTGGAACATTGCTTCAGAAACTTTTGTCGTTACAGTGCGCATTTGCAACCTCTACGAACATTGATAGAAACGGATGCCGATACTGGAGCTTCAGAGTATGAGTGATTTTTTGTCTAAAAAATATCGAGGTTTAGGCACATTTATTGAGCTGAGTTTACTTGATGTGGAGAAGTCAAAAACTACAGAAAAAATTGAGCAAGGCTATAGAAAAATTGCTCATTATGAAGATTTATTTACAGTCAACAGGGCGTTCTCGGAGTTAATAGCAGTCAACCAAGCTGCGGGTGTAAAAGCAGTTGCCTTGTCGGAAGAAGTCTATGCTTTAACGAAAAAAGCTGTACAGGTCAGTCAGGAGCATTTTGGTTTTAATGCAAGTATCGGACCCTTGGTTAGGCTTTGGCATATTGGTTTTGCTGATGCCCGTGTTCCTTCTGAGCAAGAAATTCAAAAAATGCTTGCTATGGTGAGTCCTGATGATATCGTTCTGGATGACCAGCAAAAGACCATTTTTCTCCCTCGAAAAGGAATGTCCTTAGACTTAGGAGGCATCGCCAAAGGTTATATTGCCGATAAAGTTGTAGAATTTTGGAAAGAAACAGGTTTTTCCACAGGCATTGTTAACCTTGGAGGGAATATTCGGTTTCTGGGCTTGCCCCTAAAAGGTTATTGGCGTGTCGGAATTCGTAATCCACTTACGCATGGGTCATCTTTGTTACTTCAAGTGCTTACCGCATCCACATCTGTCGTGACTTCTGGAATTGATCAGCGTTATTTAGAGCGCGACGGAAAGAGTTATCATCACATTCTCAATCCTGAAACAGGTTATCCTCATGTGAACAACTTAGCCAGCGTGACAATATTTTCTGAAAAGTCATTAGATGGGGAGATTGAGGCGAAGAGGCTGTTCTTTTCGAAAGAACCTGAAAAAGTCTTTGCGAAAAGACAAAACGTGATTCAAGCTGCAGTGCTTATTACCAAAGATAAGGAAATAAAAATCCTTGGACTTAAGCCCAAGGATGTACGTTTGATGGATAAACATTTTAAGATTATAAACTGAGCATTGCTCAGTTTTTTCTTTATTCAGGTCGTGCAAAGGAGGCAATCATTTGCTCTGCGCATTTAAGCCCATCAATGGCGGCGGATACAATCCCGCCAGCAAATCCTGCTCCTTCACCAGATGGATAAATACCTTGTGTAGAAATAGATTGGAAACTTTCTTCATCACGATTGATTCGAACAGGAGAAGAAGAACGTGATTCAACACCGGTCATAATCGCATCGTTCATGGCAAAACCTTGAATTTTTTTGTCGAATCCAAGAAGAGCCTCCTTCATAGAAGAAGTAATATATTCAGGGAAGAGCTGGCTTAAGTCTGTTGGAGTGACACCCAAAGCATAAGAAGGTTTAACTTCACCAATATCAGTAGATGGACGATCTGCAAGAAAATCTCCAACTAATTGCGCAGGGGCTTGATAAGTTTTACCACCGAGGACAAATGCTTTTTCTTCAAGTTTTCGTTGGAATTCAACCCCAGCAAGAGGATGATCTTGGCCAAAATCTTCCGGGAAGACTTGGACCAGTAAACCACTATTGGCATTTTCTTCAGAACGGGCGTGCTCACTCATGCCGTTGGTTACCAAGCGACCTTCTTCCGATGCAGCAGGCACGACAAGTCCTCCAGGGCACATACAGAACGTATAAACACCTCGTCCAGAACTGGCCTTGTGTGTCAAACGATATTCTGCTGCTCCTAAACGAGGATGCTCAGCAAATTCTTTATACTGTGCTTGATTAATCAAGCTCTGAGGATGTTCGATGCGCACTCCAACAGCAAAAGGCTTGGCGGTCATGTTAATTCCCTTGTCGTACAGCTCAGCAAAGGTATCGCGTGCGCTGTGTCCGATGGCTAAAACGGCATGATTGGAGAGGATTTCTTGACCATTTTTGAGAACAATACCTTGAAGTTTATTTTTGTCGATGATAAATGAAGCGACTTGACTGTCAAAAAGAACTTCTCCGCCCAAAGCAATAATCTGCTCACGAATATTCTTGACAATATCGCGAAGTAAATCTGTTCCTACGTGCGGATGTGCTTTGTAGAGGATATCTTCAGGTGCACCGGCTTTTACAAATTCTTCTAAAACTTTGCGTCCGCGCAAGTCGCGTACACGGGAAGTAAGTTTTCCATCTGAGAAAGTACCTGCACCGCCTTCACCAAACTGGACGTTTGAAGCAGGATTGAGTTTTCCTTTCTTCCAGAAATCATCAATGGATTTCACACGTTCTTCAACTTTTTGGCCACGTTCTAAAACGATAGGACGATAACCCATTTGTGCTAAGAGCAAAGCAGAAAACATGCCAGCAGGTCCAAAACCGATGACTAAAGGACGATGTTTCATGGTTTCTGTTCCGATTTGTGGTTCTTTATATTTCAAGTCTGGTGAGGGTGAAACATTTTTTATTTTTTTCTTGAGGAGCTTGGCTTCATTTTTGACTTGGGCATCAACTGTGTAGATAAAGTTGATTTCTCCCCGATGGCGCGCATCAATTGATTCCTTATAAATACGATAGTCAATCAAGTCGGACTCTTGAATTTTTAATTTTTTCAAAAGTAAACTTTTAACTTTTTCCACAGGCTCATCAATTGAAGTTTTTATTTGAGATATTCTTAACATAGTTTGTTCTCTTATCTAGATAAAGTGTTGCAGATAAAAGATATCGCACACTTCTTGATTGTAAAAACCCAGCCCTGAGAACTGGATTTTTGCTTTTATTTCATTGTTGGGAAGAGCAAGACGTCACGGATGGAAGTTGTACCAGTGAAGAGCATGACTAAGCGGTCGATACCGATACCCAGGCCACCAGTTGGTGGCATACCGTGTTCCAATGCTTCAACATAATCGTAATCTACACCAGTGGCTTCATCATCACCGAGTTCTTTCGCTTTAGCTTGGGCTTCGAAACGTTCGAGCTGATCGATTGGATCATTTAACTCTGAGAAGGCATTGGCATATTCTTTACCATTGATGAAGAGTTCGAAACGGTCAGTAAAACGTGGATCTTCAGCATTCATCTTCGCAAGAGGAGAGATTTCTTTTGGATGTCCAAAAACAAATGTTGGTTGGATCAATGTATCTTCTACGTATTTCTCAAAGAATTCATTGATGATGTGGCCAACGCTTGTGAAGTGGTTTTCCACATAAATATCATGTTCTTTCGCCAAAGAAGCAGCTTCTTCAAAATCCATTTCTTTCCAGAAATCCACGCCTGTTTGCTCTTTAATCGCATCAACCATGTGGATGCGAGCGAACTTACCGCCCACATTGATTTCTTTACCATCGTATTCAACAACATCTTTGCCAAGGACAGAGTGTGCCACGTGTTGGAAAATTCCTTCAGTCAAATCCATGATATCGTCAAAATCAGCATAAGCTTCATAAGATTCCATAGTTGTAAACTCAGGATTGTGCGTCATATCCATTCCTTCGTTACGGAAGACACGGCCAAGTTCATAAACTTTTTCCATACCACCGACGATTAAGCGTTTCAAGTGCAATTCTGTTGCAATACGAAGGGCCATGTCGATGTCTAATGAGTTATGGTGTGTATAGAATGGACGTGCTGCTGCACCACCGGCTTCGTTGTTCAAAACAGGAGTTTCAACTTCGAGATATCCGCGGCCATCCATATAACGACGGATCTCGCTAATAATTTTAGAACGTGTCACGAAACGATTGAAGCTTTCTTTGTTTGAAATCAAATCCAAGTAACGTTTACGGTAACGTGTTTCAGTATCTGTCAGGCCGTGGAATTTTTCTGGCAATGGACGAAGTGCTTTAGACAAGAAAGTCAACTTGCTTGCTTTAATAGAAAGCTCGCCCATATCTGTCTTCATGATTTGTCCTTCAACACCAAGGAAATCACCTAGGTCAGCCTGTTTGAAAATTTGATAGTTTTCTTCGCCAACTTCGTCTTTACGCACGTAAATCTGAATTTGTCCTTCGCGGTCTTGGATGTGCGCAAAACCAACTTTACCTTTACCACGTTTTGTCATCAGACGTCCCGCGATTGTTGCATGCAAGTCTTTTTCGTGTAATTCTTCTTTAGTATTTTCATCGTATTCCGCATGTAATTCTGCAGAGTTGTGTGTACGAGTAAATTTATGTCCGAATGGATCAATGCCTGATTCACGCAGTGTTTCCATTTTTTCACGACGGACTTTCATTTGGTCATTAAGTTCTTCGATAATTTCAGCCAAAATGTTTTTCTCCTATAAAAAAGTTTATATCAACCATATTTTAGCATAATTTTACGGCTTTTGACAGCTTATAATCATGTTTTTGAAAAATCTTATGAAAGAAAAGTTGAACTTTATTTTTAGAAAAATGAAATGACATCATTTACTCTCGTGAAATATTACATTTAACACAAAAAAAGAGAAATATTGGCGAAATATGGAGCTCAGGAAAGCTTATTTTAAAAGACTTTCAAGCACTTTGTCTTTCTGTTGCATTTGTTACTGAAACCAAACATAAAAATACTACTAAAATTAATAAAAAAATGCTACAATAGTTGAGTTATCTTGGAGAGGCCTCTTTATGCTAGGAAAGTCAAGCCTAGACTGAATTAAGCCGGATAAATCCAACTTAAAGATTTTATGATACAGGAGTTACGTTTTGAAAAAAGTCAAAGAGCTTTTAATTGGTAAATCTTTAAAGTCAACAGTAGGAGATTCACACCTGCTGACTAAATTACAGGCCTTAGCCATGTTATCGTCAGATGCCTTGTCATCAATTGCTTATGGACCTGAACAAATTCTTTTGGTATTGGTTGCAGTAGGTGCGGGCGCTTCATGGTATTCGATACCTATTGCCTTAATTATTTTGGTTTTACTGTTTGCGCTGATTGGAAGTTATACACAGGTTATTCATGCCTATCCATCAGGAGGCGGAGCTTATCTGGTTTCAACAGAAAATCTCGGTACAATTCCAGGATTAATATCCGGTGGATCGCTTTTGGTCGACTATATGTTGACGGTTGCTGTATCTACAGCTTCAGGAGCTGATGCTATAACTTCAGCTTTACCTGAACTTCATCAGTACAATTTAGAAATCGCAGTTGCTCTTGCTTTACTGCTTATGCTGATGAATCTCCGAGGTTTGCGAGAATCAGCAGCCTTCCTCATGATTCCTGTCTATACATTTATTGTGACGACAGTTGCCCTCTTAGGTGTCGGGGTATTCCGTATTGTATCTGGAAGTTTACCCTACCAAGCGCCAGCTCATATCGGTACAACCGTAGGAGGAGTTTCACTTATCCTCTTGCTCAAAGCCTTTTCAACAGGTTCATCATCTCTGACAGGGGTAGAAGCCATTTCGAATGCTGTACCATTCTTTAAACAGCCGAAAGAAAAAAATGCAGCTAAGACTTTGGTAATGATGGGGATTATTTTAGCAGTGTTCTTCAGTGGTGTTATCTTCTTTGCTTATTGGCTTGGGTTAACACCACGCGGTGATGTGACCATTATCGCCCAAATGGCGCAACAGATTTTTGGAGACAGTGTCTTTGGGCACGCATTCTTCTTTATCTTCCAAATTGCTACAGCTCTCATTTTGGCAGTAGCAGCTAATACAGGTTATTCCGCCTTTCCAATGCTTGCTTTTAATATGGCGAAGAAGAAATACATGCCTCACTTGTTTACTGCTCGTGGGACACGTTTGAGTTATTCGAATGGGATTATCAGTTTGGCTATTGGTGCGGTCATTCTCTTGTTTATCTTTGATGGACAAACAGATCGCCTTATCCCCCTCTATGCTATTGGTGTCTTTACACCATTTACGTTGGCTCAAATCGGTATGGTTGTCCATTGGCGCAAGAAGCTGGGCAGTAAGTTCCTCTTACGTTCTATCCCTAATATTATTGGGGCAATCATTTCTTTTGTCGTGGTGATGATTTTGCTCATTTTCCGCACAGCTGAAATTTGGCCATTCTTTATTGTTTTACCTATTTTGATTTTCTGCTTTATCCGTATCCACAGTCATTATATGAATGTGGCGGAACAATTGCGCTTGCGCAAAGAAACTGCAGAGCATAAGTTTGATGGTAATACAGTTATCGTCTTGGTCGGAAATGTAACAAATGTCGATGTTGGGGCGATTAACTATGCCCGGTCTGTAGGAGACTATCTTATTGCACTTCACGTGTCTACAAAAGAAGATACGGAAAAAGAAGCCGAAATCGAACGTGATTTCAATGAAACCTTCCCAGATATTAAGTTGACCGTTGTACATACCAGCTATCGTAGTATCATCACGCCAGCTGTTCGCTTTATTAATCTCGCTGCAAAACAAGCAAAAGCGCACAACTATACAACTACTGTTTTGATTCCGACTTTCATTCCGTCGAAACCATGGCAAAATATCTTCCACAATCAGACCGGTTTACGCCTCCGTTATTACCTGAACGCTCATGAAGATATCATCCTTTCAAGCTACAACTATCATTTGAAAAAATAAATAATATAAAGTGTTCACCCTAGTAACTTTTGGCTAGTCGGAGCACTTTTTTCTTTGGAGTCAAGAGAATACTTAAAGAAACAGAGCAAGAAGAGAAGACCAAGGCAGACTGATGCTATATAACCATAATCATAGAAAAGCCAGAAAAATTCACTAAATCCTCGAAGTTGATGGGGCTGAACATGATTGTCAATGGCCATAACTAGGGGGAAGTATATAATGAAGTAACAAGCATATAAGATGAGACAAGCTAGAACTATGAAATGTGTCCCTCTTTCTTTTTTAAAGGAGAGAAAGAAAGCGAGGGATAGAAGTAGAAGGAGGGCAAGACCTACAGCCATTTCTTGATGAAAGAGCAGGTAAAAGAAATTTTCATATACTTGTTCCAAGCTTAAAGTTTCAGAAAACTTTACTCTGTTGAGTGTGCTTGGTAAAAACATGGAAGCAAACCAAGCGAGGAACAAGAAGATGAGGTGTCCAGGCTTTATTTTAATATTATTCATGGTTTATTCTCACTTTTTGGATTAATAGGCGCTGTTGATTGTAGAAAAGCTCCATGTTGAGTTTCCACGCCGTAAAGTTGCACTATAAGTTGCTCGGATTTGAGTGGAGCTAGACAAAATTTTCACATAAGAATAGTTTCGATTGACAGCCCAAGAACGGCTTGAACCAAGATTAGTCGTATTTATCTGTTGTATGAATCCACCTGTAGCTGCTCCTCTCGGCCCATTATTTGCAGTCATGACGCTAGAACGAGTGACTAAGGTTCTATTATCATAATTTGTATAACCGCCTGTAACTCGTGTAAGTCGAACATTCCCCCCTGAAACTACCCAAGTTATTGTCACATGAAATCTTACAGCCGCAGTTCGATCCCACATCACTCTATTTTGACTAGCGGCAGAGACTTTTTTGCCAAAAATATTTGGTAAAGTAGAGGTAAAGGAGAAGTTGTCTATTGACTGGCTTGTATCTTGTTCAGCTTTATTTAACTCTGAGGTATAAGTAGTGGTTCCTTCTGTGACCTCCTCATCATCATTAGTAATTTCAGATTCAACAACAACAGGTACAGTAAAAGTCTCTGCTTGATTTGTCTCTGCGCTTAGAGTAGCCCCTTTTTTAACTTCATATTTAACTTTATCACTTTCATTAGTGAATACTTTATCTGCATCCTTTGGAATAAAAAGATGAACATCACCATCTTTATCTAACTTTATATCTGGGGCGATAGTATTCTCTGCTTTAGTCCTCACGCCACAGCCAAGCAAGACTGAAAAGAATAAAATTATAATCATAAATTTAATGTTTTTCATTAGCAAAGCCTCTTTTCTCTATTTGTTTACTGATAATATTGGCTACTTTCTATGCAAGCCAATATTTAAAAGTGTGAAGGGAAACTATATAACTCCTTTCTTGTATATTTATAACTCTCTTAATTATAAAAGCCATAAGACGTTTAAGTCAAAATTTATGCTACACTATGTGTACTTTTGTTAAGGTTGAAACCATAATTAGAAAAATGTAGAAAGCTAATTTTTCCTTGTATAGACTACATAGATGGCTATTTTAAAAATAGATTATAAGTGTGCCAAATATGCCCAGCTCTCTTTTAGATGCAAATGAATACACAAATTAATTTTTGTTTTTTGTTATAATAGTTGTCATGCTAAATAAGAAGATCATGCCAGGTTTAGGGCTCAGTTTTGTAGTTGCCGTAGTCAGTTACTTTTTAAATCTCTATGTTTTTAAAGGGATGGGTGCAGCCACGATTGCTATTTTATTGGGAATTATTTTGGGGAATGTTTACTTTAAACAACCAGTCCTCTTTGCAGGTACGGCTTGGTCAGAAAAGAAACTTCTTGAATTTTCAGTAATGTTTTTAGGAGCGACAGTTACCTTTCAAACGATACAAAAGCTAGGCTGGAGTGGTATAAGTTTTATTCTTCTACAAATGGTGCTTACAATTGTTTTTGTCATGTTTATTGGAAAGAAACTTGGATTTTCCTCGAAAGTTAATGCGCTAATGGCGTCAGGAAACGCCGTTTGTGGTTCTTCCGCCATTGCGGCAGTTGAGCCAGTCATTGGAGCAGAAGACAAAGACAAGCGAACAGCGATAACTATGGTTAACCTGATGGGGACTGTGTTAATGCTTCTATTACCCATTTTAGGTACATGGTTCTTTGGAGCAAATGATTTCCTACGTGGTGCTTTGATTGGGGGAACCATTCAGTCTGTGGGACAGGTTGTCGCTTCAGCAACAATGGTGAATGCTGAAACAACAACAATGGCTACCTTGTTTAAAATCATGCGTATCATCATGCTTGTTTTTGTTGTCCTTTATTTTTCTTTCCAAACACGTCGCATAGAGAAAGCACCGACAGGGCAGGAAGGTCAGCTCAAGATCAAGCGCCAATCCTTTCTTCCTTGGTATGTATTAGGATTTATTATTCTGTGTAGTCTGGATACAGTCTTTCAATTTCCAAAAGTAATTACTGAAACGGCACGTTTTATCAGTAGTTGGTGCGAAATTATCGCTTTAGCCGCTATCGGTTTACGTCTTAATCTAGTAGAATTTGTCCGCGCGGGAAGAAAGTTAGCAATCTATGGCTTAGCTGTACTTGTTTTCCAAGTGGGGATTGCATTGGTTTTGATTCGTCTATTATTAACCTAGAAAAATAGCTAATGTGGTATAATAACCTGTACTGAAATTCTCTCAGGAATAAAAAGATAACCTTATATTAAGTAACAAAGGAAAATAAAATGACTATCGTATACGATGAAATTATGGTTCGCTATGGTGAACTTTCAACAAAAGGAAAAAATCGTGGCTTTTTTATCAATCGTTTGGCCAACAACATCAAAGAAGTTCTCGCTGATTTGACAGACTTGAAGATTACAGCGCAACGAGATCGCGCGCATATCCAGTTAAATGGTGCAGACTACGAAGAGGTTTCTCAACGTTTAACTAAAGTTTTTGGGATTCAAAATTTTTCAGCATCCATCAAAGTTGAAAAATCCATCGAAGGTCTAAAAGTAGCAGTTGTTGACTTGATGAAAGAAATTTACCATGAAGGAATGACTTTTAAAATTGCAACACGTCGGGCGGACCATAGCTTTGAACAAGATTCCACAGAGTTAAACATGACTTTAGGTGATGTTGTCTTTGACAATTTTGACTATGCCAAAGTACAAATGAAAAAGCCAGATATCACTCTCCGTGTTGAAATTCGTCTTGAAGGTGCTTATCTTAGTTTCGAAACACTTAAAGGTGCAGGAGGAATGCCTGTAGGAACAGCAGGCCGCGGTCACTTGATGCTTTCAGGTGGGATTGATTCTCCAGTTGCAGGTTACTTGGCTCTTAAACGAGGTGTAGAAATTGAGGCAGTTCACTTTGCTTCACCACCTTATACAAGCCCTGGTGCTTTGAAAAAAGCAAAAGATTTAACAGCAAAATTAACAGCGTTTGGCGGAACAATCACTTTTATTGAAGTTCCGTTTACTGAGATTCAAGAAGAAATCAAAGCCAAAGCGCCACAATCTTATTTGATGACTTTAACTCGCCGTTTTATGATGCGTGTAGTTGACCGCATTCGTGAAGATCGTGGGGGTAAAGTGATTATTAACGGTGAAAGTTTAGGGCAAGTCGCTTCGCAAACATTAGGTTCAATGTCTGTGATTAATGAAGTCACAAACACTCCTGTTATTCGCCCCGTAGTCACAATGGATAAGATCGAAATTATCGATATCGCCGAAAAGATTGATACCTTTAATCTTTCAATTCTACCATTTGAAGATTGCTGTACTGTATTTGCCCCTCCATCACCAAAAACAAATCCTAAACTAGAAAATGTTTTAGCCTATGAAAAACGTTTGGACGTTGAAGGTATGGTTGATCGTGCCGTTGAAGGTATTATGATTAGCCGCATCACGGGCGAAAACTGGGACAAAGCAGAAACCAATGAATTTGACGATTTACTTTGATTTTTGAAAACTGTATCATTAGATGCAGTTTTTAGTCTCTTTGTAGGTAAATAGAAAGGAAATAAATGAAAAATAGAACAAAAGTGCTGCTCACCATTGGTTTATTTACACTCATGTCAACTTTAGACGGCTCGATTGTAAATATTGCCTTACCAACAATGGCGCGTGAGCTAAATGTGTCAACTTCACAGATTACGTGGGTGGTCACAATTTATTTGATCGTTATCAGTGCAATCATCCTTATTTTTGGACGACTTGCGGATTTGATTGGGAAAACAACCGTAACAAGATGGGGCTGGACGATTTTTATTGTCGGTTCGTTATTGGCTGGGCTAAACATCGGCTTAGGCTTACCATTCCTACTCTTTGCACGTGTCGTACAAGCTATCGGAGCTTCCATGTTTATGGCAACAAGTTTTGGGATTGTGGCGCAGGTTTTTCCTGTTGAAAGTCGAGCGCGTGCGATGTCTATCACTTCCATGTTTGTATCTGTCGGCTCGATCGCAGGACCAGCTTTGGGCGGCTTAATTTTACAAGTTGCCTCTTGGAATTATATCTTTTGGATTAATGTTCCGATAGGGATATTGGCCTGGATTTTTGGAAGTCGGGCTTTACCAGAAGATGAAGGGCAAGGCTCTATAAAAGAAGTTGACTTGTCAGGTGGTTTACAAATGACTGCTGTGATCGTTCTTTTATTCATGGCTTTGAATTTTGGCCAAACTTTAGGATGGAATAATCCGCTCTTACTTCTCGGCGTGGCTCTTGGCTTTATACTTTTTGTTAGCTTTATTTTTACGGAGCGCCGAAAGGAAAAACCTTTACTTGACTTGGGGATTTTTAAAAACAGACTCTTTTCTTTGAGTCTGCTGATGTCACTTTTAAACTTCACTGTTGCGATGTTTGCTAGCATCTTGCTTCCTTTCTATCTGCAAGATTATCGTGATTATGCGCCTGGTGCGGCTGGCTTTATCATGATGGCCTATCCAGCTGCCATGCTTATTGTGAGCCCAATAGCAGGTGCACTCGCAGATAAAATAGATAAGGAAGTAATTACCTTTGTGGGGATTTCAGGGATTGTTCTTTCTCAGATTGGTTATCTTTTGATTCGAGCAGATTCGCCACAATGGTGGGTGATTGCGATTCTCTTACTCCAAGGTGCCTCAATGGGGGCTTTCCAAAGTCCTAATAATGCTTTAATCATGGAGACAGTAGAACGTAAGTATTTAGGAATAGCAGGCTCTGTGAATTCTTTGATTCGGAACATGGCTTTTGTTTTAGGAACTTCTGTAGCAACCATTATTTTGTTCCTTTCCATGTCCAGTCAACTTGGTTATACGGTAAGGACTTATTTGCCAGAACATCCAGATACCTTTTTACAGGGAATGCATATGGCTTTCGTATGCTCACTTGTCCTGACAAGTATTTCTTGGATCTTGGCGGGCGTTCGTCTTTTAGGGCGTAAAAAAATAAAAGAACACCTGAGCGAAGGATAAAGCTCGGTGTTTTTTATTTTCATTTATTTGTTGAAAGTTCATTGTTTGTTGTCTTTTGAACTTTTTTACGTCTCTTTTCAATAAAGTCGTAGAGTAAGGTATGATGATTACTTGCAAGGGAATAATCCTCTAAAGTATTTACATTTTGACGTAAGACTTTTGCCTCGCCGATCGTTAACTCACCACGGGATTCATACTCAAAGATGGTTTTGCGTTCAAGATAGTAAGCACGCATCATCTCTTTCAGATTATTAGGCTGCGCACGATGTAAAATACCAGTAATATAGCCACCGCGGGCAACAAACTCTGCAGAGCGTAAACGTTCTGCTTGTAGGTAATGGATTAAACGCTCATCGTAAACTGATTCCAGATTGTCCAAAGCTTGAAGGACTAACTCCGTATTAGAAAAGTAAAGCTCGGTAATTTCACGATGTGCTGTAGCATTATCTGGTCGTGTTTTACGGAAACTGAAATCTAGACGGATAATTCTTGAGAAGAAAAAATGAAGCACACGGATGGAAATGGCCGAAGCGAACTGGATACTTGAAACCAAATTATGCGCAACGGATTGTTCCATCGAATGAAGGTATCGCTGATAAGTCCGATAGGTGTACATGGAAATCTCATTTTGTCTCAAGGCATTTTCCAGTCCCTCAGCTTCAAGACGGACGATAAGCAATTGCAATTCATTAAAGTCAATCGAAGTATTTGAACTTTCTTGCTCGATGATGAGTTTTTGAATGCGGTCTTGATAGCTGTCGATAGCAATATTATAACCAAGGCGCGCTTTTTCTTTTGTAACTTGTTTTAGATCATTTTCCAATTCTCGAACGACATCGGCTAAGATAGAAATTTTTACCATGTTGTCAACTTTGACAACTTTTTTGGCAGCGATTAAAGGTAAAACAAATAGTCCAGTTAAAAAACTGAGCGCGGTAACTGCCGCACAGAGAAAGATGATTAAGCTATGCGGGATATCTACTGTCCGTGGCAACAAAAGGACAGTGGCAATGCTGACGGTACCTTTGGAGCCAGCAAAAGTCAGTAACAAGATATCGTTCCAGTAAGCAGAAAAGCTTTGATTGCGACGCAGAGATACATAACGATAATAAACAGCCAACAAGGAAAAGCGAAGGGCAAAAAGACCAATGGTTAAAAGTAAAACCATGAATAAAAGAGAAGTCGTAGAGTAAAGTGGATCAGCAATGAGCGGAAAAACAAGCTGATGTAACTCTATCCCGAGGAAAAGGAAGACTGTTGAATTTAAAACAAAGGTCAGCAAATTCCAGATAGTATTTTTCACTTTTGTGACTTGGGCATCAAAAAGCGTGGTCCTTTTAAGGCCGTTGGCTTGCATGACTCCAGCGACAACGACAGCGATGATTCCAGAAACTTCAAGCATATCAGCAATTAAAAATGCAGATAAAGGAAGCATAAGCTCCAAAATAAGGTAACCTGTAACATCTCGGGCATCGACATCCTCAAGAATTCTGAGAATAAAGGACTTCATCCAAACTAGAATGAAACCGACCAGTGCGCCCCCGATTGCAGAGACTACAAGGTCAGCAGAAGCATGAGTTAGGGAAAATTCGCCAGTGACCAGCGCAAGAACCGCAATCTGGAAGGAAATGATACCAGAAGCATCATTCAGCAGGCCTTCACCCGTAAGGATACTCATGACCCGCTTGGGGAAACTAAAGCGTTCAGATAAGGCAGCAACAGCGATTGCATCTGTTGGTGCTAATGAAGCCCCTAAGGCAAAACAAGCAGCCAAAGGTACAGATAAATAAAAGAAATGCGTTAAGTAGCCTAAACCAATAGTTGTAATGAAAACTAAGGGAAAGATAAGCATTAATATCGTTCGAGTATGTTTAAAGATATGTTTGACATCTGCCTCTTCACTCTCACGGAAAAGCAAAGGAGCAATGATGAAGCCCAAGAAGAATTCTGGGTCAACCTGCAAAAGTTTTGACGCACCTAAAAAGCCCAAACATAGCCCAATCACGACTTGAATCAGCGGGAGAGCCAACTTTGGGAAAACTTTATTGATGATATTTGAAATAACTAGAGCAAGAAGAAAAATGATGACATAAAAAATAGTATGGAGCACAAATTTTCCTTTCTTTTGTCTATTTTAGAGCAAGAAGCTGCATTAAAAGTACAGCATATTGGTTATAAGGCTAAAAGGTTACTTTATCTTTTTGAAAAGGTCCTTTTTTTGATTAATCTTCTGATCGATTTTGGCACAGCTCTTTTTACTTAAGAGAGCGCGACAGCGTTTGATCTCAAGCTCTGTTAATTGACGTTTAAGCTTCTCTTTTTTAGTGAAGTCTGATTCACCGCTGTCGATATATTCAAGCCTTTGCTGAAGAAGAGATTGTTTATACTTGATAGCCTCAATTTGATGTTTCAGCTTTGATATTTGTTCATAACTAGCATCTTGCTGATGGAAATCCTTAAGTTTTTGAGACAAGAAAAGTTTCTTCTCTTCGAGAAGATGAAGTGATTCAAGTATTTTGTGTCTTTTTTCCTCTTGTGAAACTGGAGTATAAATCTCACTTTTTTCAGAATCAGAGGTTTCTTCTGTAATTTCTTCTTTTTCTAAATACTGTTCACGTAAATCTCTCAGCATTTGTTCAAAATCTTTATCAGGCATGCTATTATCCTTATAATCTTGTTCTTAAACTCTATTATATCATGATTCAATTAGAAAAATAATGCGTTTGGATTAAAAAAGCAACAGAGAATTCCCTGTTGCTACTTAAATATTAGACTTTAACTTAATAAGTCAAGATGAAATTTTTCTTTTTACCACGGCGAACAACAGTAAGTTGATTGTCGATTTTATCTCCATCAGAGAAGGTGTAATCCAAATCTTGGATACGTTCACCATTGATGTAAATCGCACCGTTTGTTACATCTTCACGTGCTTGACGTTTTGAATTTTCGATTCCGGCAGAAATCAAGAGTTCAATAATATTGAGATTATCGTCTGCTTTCACTTGATATGCTGGTACATCTTTTAAGCCAGAAAGGATTGACTTGGCATCAAGATCTTTCAAATCACCGCCACCAAATAAAGTTTCCGTGATTTTTACAGCTTGCTCGTAAGCGGCTTGTCCATGAACAAGAGTTACAACTTCGCGTGCAAGTACTTTTTGTGCTAAGCGTTCGTGACGTGCAGCCTCAAATTTCTCACCGATTTCAGCAATTTCTTCAAGAGATAAGAAAGTGAAAATTTTGAGCATTTTTACAGCATCATCATCGTTAACATTCAGCCAAAATTGATACATTTCAAACGGAGACGTTTTATCTGCATCGAGCCAAATGGCATTTCCTTCAGATTTACCAAATTTTTTACCTGTTGAGTCTGTAATCAATGGAATAGTGATGACATGTCCAGTTTTTCCAGCCTTACGACGGAGCAGTTCTGTGCCGGCAGTCATATTGCCCCATTGGTCAGAACCACCGAGTTGTAATGTAATACCATGACGTTGGTTGAGCTCGTAGAAATCGTAACCTTGCATAATTTGGTAAGCAAACTCGGTGTAAGAGATACCTGATTCGATACGACTCTTCACTGAATCTTTACTCATCATGTAGTTAATCGTGTAATATTTACCGACATCACGAAGGAAATCAATAAAAGATAAATTTTCGAACCAATTGTAGTTGTTTTCCATCTGAGCTTTATTTTCGCCATTTTCAAAGTCAAGGAAACGTTCCAACTGAGCACGAATTTTATCAGCCCAAGCTACAACAGTATCTTTCGTTTGTAAGCCACGTTCGGCATCTTTAAAAGATGGATCGCCAACAAGTCCAGTAGCGCCCCCAACCAATGGATAAGGTTTGTGCCCAGCCATTTGTAGACGCTTCATTGTAAGAATTAAGACCAGATTACCAAGGTGTAAACTATCAGCAGTAGGATCGTAACCAACATAATAACTTACCATGCCCTCAGTTAAAGCTTCGCGAAGAGCTTTTTCATCAGTGGTTTGGAAAATCAGACCACGTTCTTTTAGTTCGTCAAAAATATTCATGTTACCTCCTAAATTTAGTTAATACTGACAGTTTTGTTATAGTTTCTCTCAGTAATTAGATTAACGTTCTCATTATATCAAAAAAAAAGGAAAAATAGGGGCGAAAAAAGAGCCTAAGTTTGGTATAATATGTATTATGAAAAAAGATCAAGAACAGTCGAAGGAACGTGCACAGGCACGTTTGCAGGCTAAAATGGAGAAAAAGCGTGCCAGCAAAACGCAGGAAAGTCGTAAAAATTCTCCGAAAAAGCCTCAAAAACCTAAAAAAGTTCAAGCAGATGTAGAAGAAGGGAAAACAACACTTCAGACTATTTTTTCAGTCGTGCGTGGAGTAGTTGTCATTTTTGGTGTGCTTTTTCTTTTAGTTGGTGTATTTGGCGCTGCGGCAGGTGTGGGATATTTTGCTCGCCTTGTTGAAAATACCAAAGTTCCAAGCAAGGAGCAACTTCTCGAGCAGGTTAATAATATTCACGGTGTTTCAGTCATGAAATACAGTAATGGTGAAAATATTTCTGATATTTCCAGTGATTTGGTAAGGATTAATGTAGCAAGCAACCAAATTTCAGAAAATGTGAAAAAAGCTCTGATTGCGACAGAAGATGAAACCTTTAAGACGAACAGTGGTGTTGTGCCCAAAGCAGTAATTCGAGGCGTTCTGGGTGCCGTAGGTGGCGGTACAAGCTCTGGTGGTTCAACGATTACGCAACAGTTGGTAAAACAGCAGTCTCTTGGAGACAGTGTCACTTTCCAACGCAAGGCCAGCGAGATTGTTTATGCACTGCAGCTTAATCAATATTTAAGTAAAGATGAAATTTTAACGGATTATCTCAATGTCTCACCATTTGGGCGAAATAATCAAGGGAAAAATATTGCGGGTGTCCAAGCCGCTGCCCAAGGGATTTTTGGTAAGTCTGCTAAAGATTTAACCGTGCCAGAAGCAGCTTTTATTGCTGGATTACCACAAAGTCCAATTGTTTACTCTCCTTATAATGTGGATGGTTCGCTCAAATCAAAAGAGCTACTCTCTTATGGCTTAGCTCGTCAACAAAATGTCCTGTTTAACATGTATCGTGCAGGATATTTGACTCAAAAAGATTACGAAAAATATAGTGCTGTGGATATCTCGCAAGCATTTCTGCCTTCACAACCACAAGATTCTGTAGCACATGGTTATCTTTATAATGTTGTGTACAGTGAAGCCCTTAATCACGTCTATGATTATCTGATTAAGAGGGACAAGGTTTCGGCAACAGAACAAGGAAATGATAGCACCAAGCAAAAATATCGTGAATTAGCCGCGCAAGCCTTACAAACTGGTGGTTATACTATCACAACAACAATTAATCGTGGTGTGTATGATGCCATGCAAAATGCTGTAGCGCAGTATGGCGGTATTTTACAGGACGGTACAGGTGAAGTTCAAGCCGGAAATGTACTCATGGATAATAAAACAGGAGCAGTACTTGGCTTTATTGGTGGTTTAGACTATGCAACCAATCAAAACAATCATGCCTTTGATACGAAGCGTAGTCCAGGTTCTTCGATTAAACCAATCTTAGCTTATGCACCAGCAATTGATTTGGGATTGATTGGGTCAGCAAGTATGCTGAGTAACTATCCAACAAGTTTCTCTGACGGTACTCCAATCTTGCACGTTGGCGAAACAGGAACCGGAATGGTAAGTCTTAATGAAGCTTTAGGCGTGTCATGGAATATCCCTGCGCATTGGACCTATCAAGCCATTCTTGATTCTGGCAATAGCGTGGAAACTTACATGAAGAAGATGGGCTATTATGTGCCAGACTACAGTGTGGAATCTCTTCCACTCGGTGGTGGTATTGAGCCAACTGTGGTGCAACATACCAATGGCTACCAAGCCTTAGCTAATGGCGGGGTTTATGAGCCACACTATGTTGTCCAAAGCATAAAAGACGACTCCGGTAAAGATATCTACGAACATAAGAGTCAAGCAGAGAGAGTCTTTTCACAAGCAACATCAACAATTACTGAGGATCTTTTACGTAATGTTTTGACCTATGATGTCAGTCGTCGTACAACAAACTTTTTACAAGATTTACAAGCCATTAATCCAACACTTGCAAGTAGCGTGGATTGGACAGGCAAGACAGGTACTTCCAATGATTATGTAGACGGTTGGCTCATGCTTTCAACGCCCAAAGTATCCCTTGGAGGTTGGATTGGTCATGATAATAATACGCCGATGGGCAGCAAGACAGCTGCGGTCAATAATGGTACATATATGGCAAACTTGGTCAATGCAATTGCAGCAGCGGATCCAAATGTGTTTGGTCCTGGTGAAAAGTTCCCAGAACCAAGTAAAGATCCAGATGTAATTCAGAGCACTGTTCTTAAGTCGACCGGTCAAAAACCAGGCACTGTAACCGGAGGGAATCTTAAAAATGTTAAAGTCTCCGGTGAAACAACCACAAGTTATTGGGCTAAAAACGGAGCACCTGTGACACAATTCAAGTTTGGAATTGGTGGTACAGAGGCGAATTATAATGACGCGTGGAACAGAATTTTAGGAACTAGAAAATAGTAAAAAAGAGAGGGTATTCGCTCTCTTTTTTTGCTCTGAGGTAGTTTCTGGGTGAGAGAACTATGTTATAATAAGGACATGAAGAAGCGCCTCTATAAAAACTATATTGACACACCTATTGGTCAAATGATAAGTATCAGTGATGCGCAGTTTCTTCATCGCTTAGGCTTTACAGAGCATAAGAATTTACAGGCGAAGATTGCAAGATTGAATGCTATTATATTGGAACATCCAACTCCGATTTCATGTCAACTTGAAGAAGAGTTGCAAGAGTATTTTGCAAGAAAAAGAAAAAGTTTTAAATTCCCTTTAGCTGTGCAAGGTACAGAGTTTCAGCAAAAAGTCTGGAAAAAAGTTGAAGATATTCCGTTTGGGCAAACAAGAACCTATAAAGAAATCGCACAAGGACTCGCGCATCCGCAAGCCAGTATTGCAGTAGGGGCAGCAAATGCAGCCAACCCCTTTGCAATCGTGATTCCATGTCATCGATTGAAAAAAAGCTCCGGGCAGCTGGCAGGTTATGCTGGAGGACTATGGCGTAAAGAATGGCTGTTGGATTTTGAGGAGAATAATACCTATGTTGAATGAGAATATTTCACTCTCTGTAGAGCGCAATGCTAAGGGGGAGATTACCCAGGTTTTTTTCGATGACCAACATGAAAAGACGACTTACGAAGCACTTAATAAGAACCAGAACTTTATATTGACCACAGGAACAGCATTTCAACGAGCTGTTTGGTTAGAACTTCCCAAAATTCCAGCGGGAACGACTATAAGTTATCAGGAAATGGCTGCGCGTGTCGGAAGTCCTAAAGCACAACAAGCTGTGGGGCAGGCATTAGCACGTAATCCTTTGCCTGTCATTTTACCATGTCATCGTGTCACGCGTAAAGATGGCAGCTTGGGCGGTTTTATGGGTCAAGAAGCAGCAGTAGATATTAAGCAAAAGATACTCAACTATGAAAAAAAGCTTGACATATAGTCAAAGCTTTTTAGCTTTAATCAGCTTTTCTCACGCTTTTAGGTATATAAGGTTGAGGTTTTTCTGAGTTTTTATAATGAAGATAAGTTGGATAAGTGAGGCAGATGACTGAAAGCCCCCAAAGTAAGCCGCCTAAAGTATCCGAAGGATAATGTACCCCAAGAAGTACACGTGAAAACATTGTTAAAAAAATTAACCCCACAGCGACAAAACCAACTAATGTTTTGCTCCATACAGAAGAGAGATAGTGTAAGAGGATAAAAAAGAGACAGCCAAAGAGTACTACAGCAAAAGTTGTATGTCCACTGGCAAAACTTTTTCCTGGCTCATCTGTAAAGGCGGCAACACGATGAATGTCAGGGCGATCACGGCCGATAACTAATTTAATCAAGGTATTTCCCCCCACAGCAATTCCGGCTACAAGAGCTAACCATATTGCTGAAACCTTATCTTTGATAAAAATAATAGCAGCAATAACAAGACCAATTATAGCGCCCATTGTGTCGCCTAGAAATTTAGCAATTACACTTGAAATTTGAACCAAAAATTCATTGTTTTGAAGATGCCAAGCAACTGTCTGTAAATGCGAATCAATGCTTGGAATAGGTGCGTGTGTATAAGAAAGTTTTACAATGGCAGTCAGTGTGATAAAACTTACCAGAGTAAGTAAACCAGTAGTATAGTATAGTTTTTTATTCATAAATTTCCCTAAAATTCATATTTGGTGCTTTATGATTTTACTTTTTCTTTCTGAAATAAAACTGAATGACTAAAAAAAGAGGCTCAGGACCCCTTTTTTTAACTTTTTTATTAGTAGTTTTTAATAGCTGCTACTTTTTCTTGGTTTAGACTCGTAACGATAGCCCGGATAAAGTTTTGCGCTTCTGTGAAATCATCCATGTTGAAGATGGTTTGGTGACTATGGATATAACGGGCACACACACCAATAGTTGTTGAAGGTACGCCTTCGTTTTGCAAGTGTGCTGCACCAGCATCAGTTCCACCTTTTGAGATATAAGCTTGTGTTTTGATACCATTAACTTCTGCTGTATTGAGGAGGAAGTCCTTCATACCAGGCAGCATGATATGACCTGGGTCGTAATAACGAAGAAGCGAGCCTTCGCCAAGACGACCATTGTCGTTTCCAAAAGTATCCGTTGCAGGAGAGCAGTCAACAGCAAAGAAAACTTCAGGTTTAAATTTAGTTGTTGAAACATGGGCACCGCGAAGGCCAACTTCTTCCTGAACATTTGCACCGATAATCAAGGTTACTGGCAATTCTTTGTCTTTAAGGTAGTCCAGAAGTTCTAAGACCATAAGACACCCGTAGCGATTATCCCAAGCTTTACTGATGACATTTTTACCATTAGCAGTTAAAATTGTTTCAGATTCAGGAACGATGACGTCACCTTGACGAATCCCAAATTCTAAAACTTCTTCTTTGCTCATAAAACCACCGTCAAAGATGATATCTTCCACTTGTGGCATAGCAGGTGCGCCCGCTGCTCCACGTAAAAGATGTGGTGGTAGGCCACCAGTCACAACAGGTATTTTTTTACCATCACGTGTGAATAGCGTAAAGCGTTGTGCACTAACAACTAAAGGATTCCAACCACCCAGAGTGACTACACGTAAAGTACCATCTGCCTTAATTGACGACACCATGAAGCCGACTTCATCCATGTGAGCTGCAACCATAACACGAGGCGCATTTTCTGTTTTACTTTCTTTAGTGACAAAGATTCCGCCCAGACCATCAGTTTCAGGTGTGTAGCCGAGGTCCACCATACGGGCACGAAGATAGTCACGCATTGGTGCTTCGTAACCACTTGTTGCTTGAATTTCAGTTATTTCTTTAATTTTGTTAAATAGAGTCATCTCGTCTCCTTTGATTTTTTATACTCCCTTATTGTAGCATTTAAAAGCCGTATATAATAGTATTGTCCTAATGCTATTTAATAACTATAATTTTTAAAGACGGATAAGTTTTAGGGGATTTATAGAAAAGCGGAACTGATCTGAGGGGAAACAGTAATTATAAGTACTAATATACTCAAATTTATGTTAAAATTTTTTATATGAAAAAATATTTGAAAGTTGGTTTAGGGCTGCTGGCTGGTGTAGCAGGTGCGCGAGTGCTCTATCAGAGTTATAAGCACGTTGAAGAAAATTTGCGGGCAGAGGTTATTCAAGCAGTACGTGAAGCTTTTGCTGACCAAGATATTCAAACAGTATGGATCTTTGAGGAGGCAGATCGCGGAGCTATTTATAAAGGTGGCGTGATTGTTGGAGCAAACCAAAACATCAATTTTGAAATTGATGGAGAAACCTTAGAAATTACAGAATTAGGAGAGGAGTATTTATGATTATTCCAAAAAATTATGAGGAACTAGCTGAAATTGTAAAATCAGAAGGTAAACATGTCTTGTTTTTCACTGCAGGATGGTGCCCAGACTGTACTTTTATCAAACCAAAAATGCCAGAATTAGAAGCTGAATTTTCAGACTTTAACTTTGTAGAAGTTGACCGTGACGAATTCATGGACTTGGCTATTGAATGGGGAATCATGGGTATTCCTAGCTTTGTGACACTTGAAAATGGTAAAGAAACAGGACGCTTAGTGAATAAGCTACGTAAAACTAAAGAAGAAGTTAGTGAATTTTTGAAGGGTGTAGATAAATAAAATGATTGCAACGTATAATAAAAATGTTGGTGATGTCCTCATGCTGATCGTGGCAAACAATGAGGGAGCAGAAGTAACTTACGAACGTAAGGCGGATGTTGCGCGTATCTTCCGTGAAGATACAGGACAAACAGTGGGCTGGAACATTTTCGATATAAAAAAAGACTGGCCAGATTTGGCTCAAGGACAGAATGATTTATCTGAGCATCAAGTAACGGAACTTAATGTAAAACTTAAGGCAGCTGGCTTTGACGAGCAACTTACATATGATGGCCAACCTAAATTTGTAGTCGCTGAGATTTTAACGATGGAGGATCATGCAGACAGCGATCATTTACATGTGTGCCAAGTAGAAGTTGGTCTAGATGCACCAGTTCAAATCGTTTGTGGTGCTCCTAATGCCGTTGTTGGTATGAAAACAGTAGCGGCTTTACCTGGTGCAATGATGCCTTCTGGTTCTTTAATCTGGCCAGGCGCTTTGCGTGGCGTACCTTCTTATGGTATGCTGTGCTCGGCACGAGAGCTTGACTTACCAAATGCACCACAAGTTCGTGGTATTATCGAATTGAATGCAGATTTAGAAGCTGGATCAGCTTTTGATGCAACAAGCATGTGGCAAGCCTAAATATAAAATAATAAAGACCTTAGTGAAAGCTGAGGTCTTTTTTCGTACAAAAAGTAAGGAGGTGTCAAAATGAATAAAACGTTACTTGTTGGCCGACTCGTTGCAGATCCAGAACTCACTAAAACATCTAATGGGAAAAGCCTATTGAGGATAAATCTCGCTGTCAAACGATGCTATAAAAATGCTTCAGGTGAAAAAGATACAGACTTTGTCGCTTTGGTCTTTTGGGAGAAACAGGCGGAACACTGTACATCCTATGCTAAAAAAGGCGCCCTACTTGCTGTGGAAGGGGAGATACGAACCAGGAATTATGTGGACAAGCAGGAACAAAAGCGCTATGTAACAGAAGTGTTGGTAAAAACTTTTGACCTTTTGGAAAGTCGCGCGACAGTTGCCATGCGACAAGATTCTATAGAAAATAGTGCTCTTAATTTAAAAGAAGATGAATTACCGTTTTAAATTGAAAAAAGCGTTTTCTTTTGATAGGATGAGAACAGGAAAGTGAGGAGGGAAAAATGGTAAAGGCAAAAACGAAAAAAGAGTTGATTTCCTTTTCAGAAGAAAACTGGAAAAAGCTGTGTCATTTGGTTGACACACTACCTTTAGAAGCACAAACGGCAACTTTTGCCTTTGGCCAAGAGAAGGGAAAAGAGACACATTGGGGGCGAGATAAGAATATCCGTGATGTGTATGCCCATCTTTATGAGTGGCAAGTACTTTTACAAAATTTTGTAAAAAGTAATATTTCAGGAAACTTTCAAAGCTTTTTACCCACACCCTATACTTGGAAAAACTATGCGACAATGAATCAAGAAATCTGGGAAAAGCATCAAGCTACTCCTTATGAAGAAATAAAGGAAAAACTTGCTACAAGCCACCTAAGAACTATCCAGTTATTGCAACATTTTTCAGATGAAGAGCTTTATACGAAGCAATATTATCCTTGGACTGCGACAACATCCTTAGCGCAGTATTTTCAGTCATCATTGGCTTCACATTACGAGTGGGCCTTGAAGAAACTCAGGCTTCATAAGAAAACGATTTAAAAAAATAAAAAAAGAAGTTTTTTTCTTGACTAATTTTGACCTTCGCGGTAAAATAAGATATATAAATTAGCACTCCAACTTAAAGAGTGCTAAAATAACATAAAATGGAGGAATAACATGTTGAAACCCTTAGCGGATCGCGTTGTATTGCGTATAAAAGAGGAAGAAGAAAAATCTTTAGGTGGGATCGTCTTGGCCTCAGCAGCACAAGAGAAACCACAAGTTGCAGAAGTTGTGGCAGTAGGCCCAGGTAAAACAACTCCTCATGGTACAGTTATTACACCAACAGTGCAAGTTGGTGATGCAGTTCTCTTTGAAAAGTTTGCCGGTACAAATGTAAAATTTGAAGGCGAAGATTTCTTGATTATCAAAGAATCTGAAATTCTTGCGATTGTTTAAGGAAAATAAAGACAGGAGATAATAAAAAAATGGCAAAAGATATTAAATTTTCATCAGATGCTCGTTCAGCAATGGTTCGTGGTATTGATATTTTAGCAGATACAGTAAAAACAACACTTGGTCCTAAAGGTCGCAATGTTGTTCTGGAAAAATCATATGGTAGTCCACTTATCACGAATGATGGTGTAACCATCGCAAAAGAAATTGAATTAGAAGATCACTTTGAAAATATGGGGGCAAAATTAGTCAGTGAAGTGGCCTCAAAAACAAATGATGTTGCGGGTGATGGTACTACAACAGCGACTGTTTTAACACAAGCGATTGTTCGTGAAGGTTTGAAGAACGTAACTGCCGGAGCTAATCCAGTGGGCATTCGTCGTGGTATTGAGTTAGCAACTGAAACAGCAGTAAAAGCACTCAAGGAATTATCTATTCCAGTATCTGGTAAAGAAGCTATTGCGCAAGTTGCCTCTGTTTCTTCTCGTTCAGAAAAGGTTGGAGAGTATATCTCAAATGCCATGGAAAAAGTTGGTAACGATGGTGTTATTACTATTGAAGAATCAAAAGGTATGCAAACTGAACTTGAAGTTGTAGAAGGTATGCAGTTTGACCGTGGTTACTTGTCACAATATATGGTGACAGACAATGAAAAAATGGTGGCCAACCTTGATAACCCATATATCTTGATCACAGATAAGAAGATTTCAAATATTCAAGAAATTTTACCATTACTTGAACAAATCTTGAAAACAAATCGTCCTTTACTTATTGTGGCAGATGATGTTGATGGTGAAGCATTACCAACCCTCGTGTTGAACAAAATCCGTGGTACTTTCAATGTTGTAGCGGTTAAGGCTCCAGGCTTTGGCGACCGCCGCAAGGCCCAACTTGAAGACTTAGCAATCCTCACAGGCGGTACAGTAATTACGGAAGAGCTTGGTTTAGAACTTAAAGATGCAAGCTTAGATGCACTTGGTCAAGCCAATAAAGTAACTGTTGATAAAGAACATACGACAATCGTTGAAGGTGCCGGTTCAGCAGATGCTATTGCTACTCGTGTAGCAACAATTAAAGCTCAAGTTGAACAAACTACTTCAGAATTTGATCGTGAAAAACTTCAAGAACGTTTAGCTAAACTTTCTGGTGGAGTCGCTGTGATTAAAGTCGGCGCCGCTACAGAAACTGAACTTAAAGCGCAAAAACTTTTGATTGAAGACGCACTTAATGCAACACGCGCAGCCGTTGAAGAAGGTATCGTTGCTGGTGGAGGTACTGCCCTTGTTACAGTTATCTCTGCCCTCGACAGTCTTGAAGAAGAAGGGGACGTGCAAACAGGTATCACAATTGTACGTCGCGCATTAGAAGAACCAGTACGTCAAATCGCGGCTAATGCAGGTTACGAAGGTTCAATCATTATTGATAAACTTAAATCAGCAGAAAAAGGTATTGGTTTCAATGCCGCAACTGGTGAATGGGTTGAAATGATTGAGACAGGTATTGTGGATCCGGCTAAAGTAACACGTTCAGCCCTCCAAAATGCGGCCTCAGTAGCAGGACTTATCTTGACGACTGAAGCAGTCGTTGCTGATAAACCAGAACCAGCTGCACCAGCAGCTCCAGCTATGGATCCATCAATGATGGGTGGCATGATGTAAAATTACAAAAGAACCCTTGATATTAAAGGGTTCTTTTTTTATTTTGGAGAATAAAATATATAAAGTGGGCAAAAGGTGGGCAATAATTTAAAATAAATTATCAAGAGCAGCTGTTATCTGCTCTTTTGATTTCTTAGTAACGTGGTTATAGATTGATAATGTTGTATTTGCATCAGCGTGTCCCACACGTTCCATTATTGCCTTTAGTGGTATATTTGATTCTGCTAGAATAGATACATGTGTATGTCTAAATATGTGGCTAGTGATATTTTTTTCTAAACCAATTTTATTCCCCGCTCTTTTTATGACAGGATTAAAAGCATGGATAGAAAGAGGATTTCCAAATCGTGATAAGAATATATAATCTTCTGGTTCGGTTGTAAACTTTAGTGAATTTATTTTTTGTAACTCTAAAAGAATCTCAATTGCTTTATTGGGTAAGACTATAATTCTTTCAGAACTTTCATTTTTTGTTGAAGTTTTTATGGCTTTATCCATTGTTGTTAAAGTATAATCCAGTGTTCCTTCTACACTAATTGATTTTCCATCAAAGTTCTTCCACTGAAGTGCTTGTAATTCACCATATCTTAGACCCGTTAAAACTAGAAACTCTGAAATCATCCCATGAAGTTTATTGGAATTTTTAGAGTATAGAGCAGCAAGTAATAAATCAACTTCATCTTTTTCTAAATATTTTTCACTTAATTTCTTTTTGTTCTTTCGTTCAGTTTCTCTTTTAGGTATTACTTTGGTTTTAGATACAGGATTTTGTTCTATATATCCTTTATCAACTGCAAAATTAAACATTGCAGAAATTGTTGTTCTTGTTTGTTTTGTATAATTTAGAGAATAATCGCCAAAAGTATACATATTGTCTATTACTTTCATGATGAGTTCAGAAGTTATATTTTTTATTAACATATCTTCTGTAATAGTAGGAAATACATGTTTATCTAAGTAGAACGGAACTTTAATCCAGCTACTCCTTTTATTTTGGACTTTATAGTAACGAAACCATTCCGTGTAAAGCTCACCAAAACTTATATCTCTTTGATTAGGATCAACTTCTAATTTATTACTTATCTTATTCAATAGTATTTTCTGGGATTTTTTGATAACTTGGGGAGTATTTTTTTCAATTACTATTGAACCTGTTCGAGTTTTCCCTGTATAAGGATCTTTATATCTTTCGCGAAGGTTGAATTTACCATCTTTTCTTGCTTCTACCCACAATTGATTTTCACTCCTTTTTCTTGTAAAATAGAGTATAAGAAAACTTCACGCAAACCGTGGTTTTCAAATATCTTTTTAATTTAAATCCGCTCTTGCCGTCCAAAGCTTGTGAGCGGATTTTTTTGTTTATTTAGAAATTATGATTTTAACAACTAAAGTAATTGCAGGTATAATAATGCCTGCAGAAATCAAGCTCATTATCCACCATGTTATTTTATTATTAGCATCTATTTTTGTGCTTAATGCATTAAGTTTTTCATCAAAAGAATCGAATTTACCATCTATTTTAGCATTTAGTGTATTAAATTTTTCGTCGATAACTTTTGCTTGTGAATCAATTTTCCCTTCAAGTTGGCTAATTTTATTATCAACTTGTGAATTCAGTAGTTGTGATTGAAGTTGCAATTCCTCTTTTGTAACATATTTATCGCTCATATTATCTCCTCCATCTCCATTTATGTCAATTCCCATTTTAACATTTGGGTTTGGTGAAGTAAACATTCGTTTTCTATCGTACTCACTTATTGCGATAATATCCCTATTTTCCATTTTTACCTCCGAGTTTCAGAGATAATTCCTTGGTGTCTTGAACAACTCCACCGCTTTTATTAGGGTTAGAATCCAATACCCTGAGTAAAATTGTTTGTACTTTAAATTCTTTTATTTCGCCTATTATAAAATCAAGATTTAATGTCATAGGTATTTTTTCATCTGGATCAAGTGGTTTTTGGTATCCAAATGGAGGAGGAGTTCCTTGCCAGATTAAATTATCTTCAGTATCTTTTACAACAAGGGCTATGGTATATGGTTTAAACGGTTCGAGATTTGATAAAGAAAATTGAATCAAAGTGAAAACAGAGCCGTCTTTAATTTCAAAGAGTTTTCCCTTTTTATTCTTTTGAAATTTTACGGATTCTATCTTTGCATGTCTCTCAAATTGAGTTATTCTTTGGTACTCCTGCATGAATTGATTTGTATCCATTTTTCTCCTTGCAAGTTTTTCGTGATTAGTGCACGTATTTTTTATTTAAATTTGATTTCTGCGATAATGCTCTTTAAGTACTAGGGCTTCCAGAGTATTATTTTTAGTAGAATGTGCGTACTCTAGCTCATTAATAAGCTTTTTTGGGGATAGTTGGCGAAGAAATTTTAAACAATCACTATAATCTACCGCTGTACCTAAACTTATTTTTATAGTTTCCATTAATCAAATTCCATATCTGCGATTCCGTCTGTAAAACCTTCTAGGAACTCATTTTCGTTTAGAAAAGCTACCCAGTAGTCTATTTCATCATCATGAGTATAGAAGAGAGGTTTGTTCGTCTCTGCTTTTATTCCATCAACAACGCTGGCATAGGAACTCTTAAGTGTCATTTCCCACATTTTATCGCATTCTTGATCAATTTTCGAAGAACTCCAACGTGCTGAACTTTTTCTTTTATTATTTTCTGAAGTTAGATAGTCAAAAGCTTTATTTAAAAATATATCTGCAGCTCGACTATTTTTTTCTACATAAGATTTGAATTCATCAAAGTACATATCATCCTCCTGATAACTAATAAATTAGTAAGTGTTTATTTTCATTTGCTATTTTTTTCATTTCCTGATCTGCCATGTCATAAAAAAGTTCTACGGAAAGTTTGAATCGCTGCAGGAATCGTTCAGGAGTAAAGTAGTTTACCATATAATCTATTTCTACTAGATAATCTTTTGCCTTGCAGTGTATCATGAAGCGGTTAGCTTTTGCCTCGTTGACTATATGAAGCTGTGGAGCACTTAACTTAGATAGCGTACATCCAGTTATTTTATGACCGCATTCATGGAGTACTACCAATTCAAGTCCCTCACCATCTAGCGTACCATCAGCAACAAGAGCACCTTCCTCTCCATATTCAAAGGCGTTTGGTAGATAATACCCCCCTCTTTCTAGCGGTACTGGAGACAGAAGTAAAGGAACACCTATCTCATCTAATATTTCTTGATAATCCATAAAATCTCCTGTTATGATTTTATATTACTTTTCTTCTTCAGGTTTACTTTCCATATAACCTTTAATCATTGCTTTAATTACTTCTCTATCATGAGCAGACATAGGCTTTCCGTCATAAGCTTCAGCACTGCTAAGCATACGATCAACGTCTTTTTCATTAAAGGGAGAGTCTACTCGTTCTAAAAGATAGTCGGTGGTTGTTCCAAAATAGTCAGCGACTTTTTGTAAATTTTTTCCACTTGGTGTTTGTCTTTTCCAAGCATATAAAGAATTTACGCCAAACCCAAGTCGCTTTTCTAATTCAGCAATAGTTATTTTCCTTTTGTCAGCTAATGTTTTTAAGCGGTCAAAAGCAGTCATTCTGCACCTCCAAAAGTACAAGAAAAATAAAACTAAACAAAAATATAGAATAGAGTTGACATCTAAATAATAATTTAGTATAATTAATCTTGTAGAAATCAGTTAAGTTTCTAGTTAAGTTTTCAATTAATAAAAACACTTATCAAATACAATGAACAGAGCCGCCAAGCAAGTTTATAAAGTATTCGTTAAGGCTTTTAGCTATGCTTTTATTCTATATTATTATTTAAAAAAAGTCAATTAAAAAAATAAAAATATAGTAAATAATTATTTAACTACTTTCTTAACTATTTTCTATATCAGAAATAACAGCAGAGACAACTGCTCAAGTGGTGAGAGTACGGCAGACGGAAACCTAAACTTAATGAGCGAAGCAACTTGTTATTTCTTATTTTTTGAGGAAATGAGAGGGGTATATATGCCAGAATCAAGTAACGCAGGTAAATTAATTCTGGAATGGATTGAATTAACAGGAGTACGACAGGATTCATTAGGTTCAGAATATGGTCAAAAGAAAATTCAATTTAATCAAATGTTGCACAATAAAAAACCAAAGCCAGAAGCTAGTGTTCTCATGTCACGTATTATGAGTGACAAAGGTATTACATTGGATAAATTGGAAGAATTACGGAGATTGAAAGAGGTAGCTAATGGATAAATCTATCAATCTAGTTAAAGTAAATTCTATATATGAAATAGAAAGTCCATATGCTGATGATGAATCTATCACACGCTATTACAATCCGTTTGTAACAGAGGAAGACTGGTCAAGAGCATACAGAGCCACACAGGATAAGCTTAGAGAATTTGAGGACTTCACTTGTGGAGAATTTAATAGATTCTTGAGAGGACGTGCCACAAATTTAAAAGCATTTGATGCCTGGTTAGTATGGAAAAAGCAAACTAGAGGAATAGCACGTCCACCCAAATTTGAATTTAAAGAAAGGAATTCATAATACATGAATCAATTAATTAACATCACACAAAACGAAAATAATGATCAAGTAGTAAGCGCACGAGAATTACATAAAGTTCTAGGAGTGAAAACAAGGTTCTCGCTTTGGTGGGAACAAAATACATTACTATTGATTGAAGGTGAAGATTTTACAAGTGTAGTTTCAACTACGGTTGTAAATAATGGAGCAAATCGTAAACTTCAAGATTATGCGGTTACTGCAGATAATGCAAAACATTTAGCAATGCAAAGTCAAACTAAAAAAAGCCGTGAAATTCGTGATTACTTCATCCAAGTAGAAAAAGAATTTAAAAAACATCAACAAATACCAACAACACAACGAGAACTTGCACAACTTGCTTTAGCTGCAAATGAAGAAACAGCCCAGCGTATGGATGTTGTAGAATCTAAACTTCATGATTTAGAGGAAAACAAACTTATCACAACTGAAGATAAGGGAACAATTGACAGTTATGTTCGTAAAAAAGTTTCAACTATCTGTCGGGATCAACATTTAGATAGTGAAGCAAGAAGTTTACTCTTCCAAGACTTGGGATCTAGCATCAAGAAATTATTCAATGTTCCTAATCGTGGACGTATTAAAGATAAAGACTTCTTACAAGTCCTTGACTTTGTCAGTACTTGGGAGCCATCATCAGTAACTAAGGCAAAAATAAATCAATTGCATATTCAATAAGATTGAAAGGAATATTCATGTATCTAATTGTAGAGCGAGATACTGGCGAAATATTGGCAGATATAATCACTAAAAACGATTGGTGCATGAATATCATAGCACAGAGGTTAAACGCAAAAGCAATCAAAATATAGGAGTAAATAATGCTAATAGGTACACAATTTACAGCGAGTAACGGCAGTACAGTCACAGCTATTTTAGACGAGCAAGGAAAAGAAGTAAAGTGGGAAATATGGGGCGTTCGGTTTCCTCGTATGTTCTTCAAATTAAGTGATTATCTTCGCTACATGACAACAGAAAAGAGTATTGTGAGATGATTTATAAATTCTTAGATCGTCCTGTACCTTTTACTTTGATCCAGGATGCGAACAAAATTAAAGAAGAAATGATATCAGAGTTTGAACGAAAGTACTTCAAATTATCTAATATTTACCGAAACCATCTAAAACTATTGCCTTGCAGCTGGTTGGGGGAAGAATTAGCGAAATTAATAAAAGGAGTTAACAATGAACAAATGCTCATGTATTAAAGGATTAACTATTCCGCAGTATATTGCGGATAGCTTGAAGAAAGTTGCCAAAGCTCATCAAGTTGTTTATTCAATGAATGCCGATGTATTTGGAATATTAGAAGCTGCTGATTGGCTTTATAATTTTGCAAATGCAGAAAGAGATAATGTGATGAATCCAGAACTATTTGATTATTTAAATCAAGATAAATCTGGTCACATTGAAACTTGTATTGCATTTATGAATCCATTGACAAGGGAATTTGTTGAAATAGTAAAGGATTAAATGGAATGGAAAAAGTTTATATCGAAAATGTAGGATATGTCAAGATGCATTCAGTTGAGTACTATAAAACATTATTTGAAAAAGTATGGCCATTGGATGAATTAGAAAATATCCTTTTACCACAATTAAAAGAGTGGTCAAACATGTATAAGGCAGCGAAAGAACTTATTGATGATAAATAAAAAAAAGTTCCCAGGCTGCAGCTGGAAACTTTATGAAATAAGTTGTGTAATTCTCAATTTCTACTCTAATTATAGCATAAAAAAGCGAAAAATAGACCTGTTTCAATGATTTTAATAAAGAGTGCGTAACTCCTTATATATCAATACTCTAGGCACTATATTATCTTTTCCGATTATGTTATATATTTACCATTATTTGGAGGTGATAGATTGATAGAAATTCAAGAATATGAGATGCATTTGATCGATAATGAGATTGCAGAAAACACACGAAAAAATTATCTAAACACACTGCGGCAATTGGATGTTTTTTTGAAATCAAACAACCTTATTTTAGAGAAATCATCATTGATTAAGTTCAAACAATTTTTAAGAGATTATGAATATAAGCCCAAAAAATATTACACAATGAAAACCATTAATCAAAAGCTAGTTAGTGTAAATGTTTATCTTAATTGGTTTAAAGAAGAAGGATATATCAAAGAGGGATTATCTGTAAAACTATTTAAATCTCAAGCAGTTTATCATAGAGAGTCTATTAATGAATCAGAATATAAGAAGCTGCTAAAAAATTGTCATGATGATGAATTAAAACTCTTTATGCTCACAATAGGCAATACAGGACTTAGAATTACTGAAGCATGTGCTTTAAAAGCTTCTGATCTTGGCCAAAAAATAATCTCCGTAGAAAACAAAGGGAAAAGCCGTGGTATTGCTATCCCTCCATTCTTAAAGAAATTACTCAAAAAATATGTTCGAGAAAACAAGATAGAAAATGAAATATTCTTTAAAAATCAAAGAACATATCGTGCAAAGCTTAAAGTTCTAGCTGGGAAAGCCAAAGTTAATAAAGATAAGGTATATCCTCATGCATTTAGACATTATTTTGCTAAAGCATTCATTGATAATGGTGGAGATGCGACTATGTTGCAACAATTGATGGGCCATAAAAACATTTTGACAACAACGATTTATACGAACCTTGATGATAATGAGTTAAGTATCCAATTTGCTCGTATAAAAAATATTTAACATATGTGCCGTGATTCACACTAAAAGCGAACAGAAAATTTTGTCCTGAACACGAATAATAACTAGAATCGTATTTTGTCATTGAAACCACGGAAAAGCTATAGTGTTCACCAAATGGACTGCATCCCAGTAACAAGGATTGGAGTTTTTGTTGCTGGATTTTATAGAAATTAAAAACTAAAAAAATATAGGAGTAGTAATGGCAAAAAAGAAAACATATTACTTTTTGAAAATGTCAGATGACTTCTTCAAATCAAAAGAAATAAAGTTACTCAGAAAAAATGCTGGTGGCGATACTTATGCTTTAATTTATCAGCGTATTATGATTTTAAGTCTTATGACAGATGGAAAGCTTTACTTTGAAAATATTGGAACAAGCTTTGCTGAAGAAGTAGCTCTAGAGTTAGATGAAACAGTAGAAAATGTAAAGATGACTTTAGCATATTTGCAGGGGAAAAAACTCATTGAATTTTCTGAAGTGGATAATTCATATGAGCTTGTTCAAGTACCGTCTTTAGTTGGATCAGAAACGAATTGGGCAAGGTACAAAGCTATGTCTAGAGAAGCAGGTAGAAATTGTCTACCTGATGTCAACCAAGAGTCTACATATATAGAGAAAGAGTCAGAGATAGATAAAGATAAAGAACTAGATAAAGAATCAGAACAACAAAAAAAATCTTCTTCTAATCCTTTGTCTATATTATCTGATTTTTACCAAGGAAATTTTGGAGTGATAAATCCATTAGTACTTGATGACCTCAATCATTCTTTAAATGATTTTGGAGTAGAACTTACTCTTGAAGCTATGAAGCGTACTTTAAGATATCAAAAACCATTTAGCTATGCTTTACGCATCTTAAAAGCATGGGCCAAGAATAATATAAAAACTCTTGCTGATGTGCAAGCTGATGATGCCAAATTTGAAAGAACTAAAGGTAAAGCTAAGAGTAGCAAAGTAGTTAAACAAGCTCCAGAATGGTCACAAAAGAAATATGTAGACAATACTAGTGATGAACAGAAAGCTGAATTTGAAGCTTATAAAGCTAAACGAAAAGAGGCTAAAGATGCATCTAATTAGATATCGAAGAGCTACGCACAACAGACCTGCTTTTCTTACAGGTAATTTCTACTACTGCGAAGAACCAGATCAGCATAATAATCATTGGCGTAGATTTCATGAACATGCATGGGATTTAACACCAGAACGTGCAGAACAATTGAGAAATGATTTTCAAAAGCGTGACAGTAAGAATATCTATAAGATAGTCAAGACTGAAAAGGAATGTCAAGATAAGCTCAAAAGAGATTTAGAAAAATTAGGAGTGATATAGTATGGCAAGTTACACAAGCAAGCTTTTTGTGAGGTTACATCGCACGTCAAAGAGGATGGTTGCCGAGGGCTTTGCAAATCAAAAAGTGTACATTGAAACTAAAGATAGGAGAGCTTTATTGGAAATTTACAGCACATTGCGTAAATATTCTAATCAAGATAATCCTATGACATGGGGGCAATTAAAATCACTTTTGGATAGAAAATTAAATGGGAATAAATTTGACTTTGTTTAGGTGGTTGGATGGCGATTAAAAAATATATCTATAAAATGTATGAAAAAATATTGAAGAAACTTCAAGCGTTAAGTGAAATCTATGATTTTGATATTTACGAATTTATGGATGAAAATACTCCTTCTCAATTTAGTTACTTGATTTCATGCCATAAAGATAATTGTTTTGAAGTAAGAAAAGTGATTGCTCAAACTATGGCTGTTGGAGAAGGAAAGACTGTTTTTATTGTTAGAGATTCTCAAAAAAGTACAGAGCTATCTAAAATTAAAAAGAAAAAATTAAATAAGGAAAAATTATGACAAGAAGATTTAAACAACTAACAGATACAGCAACAATGCCAGAACGTGCTACAAAAGGTTCTGCTGGTTATGATATTTCAGCAAGTGAAACTGTAACTATTCAACCTGGGGAAATTAAGCTTGTACGTACTGGCCTAGCTGCTCAAATGGAACAAGATGATGTGATGTTACTTATAGACCGTAGCTCAAATCCACGAAAGCGTGGTTTAGTTCTTTCTAACTCGGTAGGTGTAATTGATCATGATTACTTCCCAAGTGAGTTCATGGGAATGTTTACTAATATCACAGATAAACCAGTAACCATTGAAGCAGGTCAGCGAATTATGCAAGCAGTGTTTGTAAAGTATGGCTTAGTTGATGATGATAATGCGTTAGGACATCGCACAGGCGGCTTTGGAAGTACAGGAGATAATTAATGAGAATTGAAAATATTATAGCAGCTCTTATCTGTCTAGTAGCTGCAGTTGTTTATATAGTATTGGCTATAAGAGCAGAAAAGGCCCGTCTCTATCATCAAAAGATGGGAGATAGTGCTTCCGAAGTAATAGAACAAATTACAAAACTTTGGGAATCCTCAGCAACCACTCATAAAAAAACAGTTAAATGTGATAACTGTCATGAAAATACAGCAGTGGCAACAGTGGACCATAAATTACTTTGTAGATCATGCTACGAAAAAAGTGAGGTAGGTGATGACTAATGACACCCGAACAATTCTGGGAGAAAATAGACAGCTATTGTAAGAAGCATGATATTTCTTTCCAAAGACTTTGCAAGGATGTAGATATAGATGATAGCTACCTTTATAACTTAAAACGCAAGAAAAATAATTTTCCATCTATCAATAAATTCGTTCGATTAAGGAAAGTCTTTACAGATGATGAAATATTTGAAGTGTTAAAGACTTCAGATAGATTAACAGAAGAACAAGATGAAATTTTCGTCTCGCTCAACATTTCAAAGGAAATGAGAATGAAAAGCAGACTTGAGCGTAAAATACGACGTGGAGAAACAACATGACGATCACAGAACAACAATTTTATGACATGCTGGATGTCAAAGAACATATGAATTTTACAAATCGAATAAAAGAGCTTGTTTTTGATAAAGATGGACGTGAAGAATTTTATACTAAAATTTTGGCTGTCCATAACGACATGAGTGTTGACTTTTTCAGGGACTATTTTATGACACATTCGGCTGTTTCATCAAAAGGTCAACATTATACCCCAGATGAGCTAGGAAAGCTTACAGCGTTGCTTGTGGGCGGTTCTGGTGGTGCTGATTTAACCGGAGCAGGAACAGGCACCCTCATTATTCAGAAATGGCAGAATGACCGAATGAACACTGGTTTTTGGGATTATTACCCCAGTAACTATTGGTATCAAGCTCTAGAATTATCAGACGAAGCTATTTCTTTCTTAATCCATGCCTTTGCAATTCGTGGAATGAATGGAGTAATCATCCATGGAGATGCGTTAGAAATGGCAGCGAAGCAAGTATATTTTATTCAAAATAGTGCTGATAATCCATTAGGATTTTCAGAAGTAAATGTTATCCCGCACAGCAAAGATGCCATGGAGTTTTTGGGAATCAAGGAATGGACCGAAGATGCCATTGAACATATTGAAAGTAAATTCCCAGATTGGATTCCACTTAGAGAAGAAAAGGAAGGACAGATGAGTTTATTTGACTAAGAGAAAACAAAAAGAAAGATTATTTGTAGATTGCTATGATGAGTGGATAGAAATATACAAAGTCGGGGATATTTCAGATATTACTTTGAAGAAGTATCGGATAGCTTCTGAATTTTTAAGAAAAACATGTCCGAAATTACTCCT